>OODO01000491.1_pt1 | contig 36343 bp, 25 predicted proteins | sample 1671261 | NCBI WGS metagenome assembly OODO01 (sample SAMN06348138, study PRJEB24527) | human gut metagenome | biome: human gut; feature: ankylosing spondylitis patient; material: feces | host: Homo sapiens | place: China | collected 2015-10 | reverse complement strand
CGCTTTCGACATGTTCAGAGTTTCCTGAACCACACCCTGCCCGGTCACTGCGGCGTCACCGTGGATGGTGATTGGCAGCACTTTGTTGCTGCTCGGCTCATCAAGTCTGTCCAGACGGGCACGAACAGAACCGATAACTACCGGGCTTACAATCTCAAGGTGAGACGGGTTAAACGCCAGCGCCAGGTGCACCAGGCCGCCATCGGTCTGGAAGTCAGACGAGAAGCCCATGTGGTATTTCACGTCACCCGTGCCGAGGTGTTCTTTATGTTTACCGGCGAACTCGTCGAACAAGTCTTGCGGTTTTTTACCCAGCACGTTCACCAGCACGTTCAGACGACCACGGTGCGCCATCCCGAGAACCACTTCGCGGGTGCCGCTGTTGCCAGCGTGGCGGATCATCTCTTTAAGCATCGGGATTAACGCGTCACCGCCTTCCAGCGAGAAGCGTTTTGCGCCAGGGAATTTTGCGCCGAGGTAACGTTCAAGGCCTTCAGCGGCGGTCAGTTCGCTTAAGAAGCGTTTTTTCTCTTCGCTATTGAAAGTCGCGCGACCAGACTCGATACGCTGTTGGATCCAGCGTTTTTCTTCGGTGCTGGTGATGTGCATATACTCGGCACCAATCGGGCCGCAGTAGGTTTGCTTGAGGGCTTCCAGCAGCTCGCCGAGTTTCATGGTTTCTTTGCCGCTGGCAAATGAACCGACGTTGAAGGTCTCCTGGAAGTCTGCTTCGGTCAGATCGTGGAAAGACGGATCCAGATCGGCCACTTTATCTTGCTGCCACAGTCCCAGCGGATCGAGATTCGCATGCTGGTGACCACGGAAGCGGTATGCGTTAATGAGCTGCAGGACTTTTACCTGCTTCACATTGGTGTCAGGGTCGGAGATCGTTGAAGAGTAACGTGAAGCGTCTTTCGCCAGGCGGCGGAAATATTCACGCGTTTGAGAATGGAATTGATCCGGTTTGACTCCCGTACCAGGTAACTGCTGGAACGTCGAACGCCAGTTAGCGTCAACCGAGTCAGGATCGGTTAAGAAGTCTTCATAGAGCTGTTCTATCCAGCTCTGGTTTGCGCCAGAGAGGTAAGAAGAGTCCAACCAGGCTTTCAAAGCGCTGTTCTGCATCGTGATCCCTTAAGCATCTTTTTTATGCTTACTTCGCCGTGGATACTACCACGCACAGTGATGTGCGTGCCGGGGTTCACTTGCGAGCTCTTGTCTACGTAGTGGCTCGCGAAGGAACCTTTAAAAACTGTCTTAGTGTCAGGGGCAGTTTTTAAAGATTTCCTGAATAGCCGGGGGATTTCCCCGGCATCAACATTTAATTACGCATTACGTTGCAACAACATCGACTTGATATGGCCGATGGCGCGCGTCGGGTTCAGCCCCTTCGGACATACACTGACGCAGTTCATGATGCTGTGACAGCGGAATACACTGAATGCATCGCTCAAACCGTCGAGGCGGCTGTCAGTCTCGGTATCACGGCTATCGATCAGGAAACGATATGCCGCTAACAAGCCTGCCGGGCCGATAAACTTATCGGGATTCCACCAGAAAGACGGACAAGAGGTTGAACAACATGCGCAGAGAATACATTCATACAGCCCGTCGAGTTTTTCGCGCTGCTCTGGCATCTGTAAATGCTCGCGAGCTGGCGGATTTTGTCCATTATTCAACAGGTAAGGCTTAATTTTCTCATATTGCGCATAGAATTGTCCCATGTCTACCACCAAATCGCGGATCACCGGTAAACCTGGCAGCGGGCGAATCACAATCTTCTTGCCCGGCTGGTTGAGTGCCGAAATCGGGGTAATACAGGCCAGACCATTCTTGCCGTTCATGTTCAGACCGTCGGAACCGCACACACCTTCACGGCAGGAGCGGCGGAACGACAGGCTGGGATCTTTCTCTTTCAGCTGGATAAGCGCATCCAGCAACATCATGTCGCGACCTTCTTCCGCTTCCAGGGTGTAATCCTGCATACGCGGAGCATCATCAACATCCGGGTTATAGCGATAAATTGAAAACTCGAGTCTCATTTTCCTGTCTCCGCATTAGTAAGTACGAATCTTCGGCGGGAATGCCGGGCGCAGTTTCGGTTCCATGTTGACGCTTCGGCGCGTCATGGATTCCGACTCTGGCAGATACAGGGAGTGGCACAGCCAGTTTTCATCATCACGATCCGGGAAGTCGAAGCGGCTATGCGCGCCACGGCTTTCGGTACGGAAGTTGGCAGAAACAGCCGTTGCATACGCCGTTTCCATCAGGTTATCCAGTTCCAGGCACTCAACGCGCTGGGTGTTGAACTCGCTGGAAGTGTCATCCAGACGGGCATTTTTCAGACGCTCGCGGATAACTTTCAACTGCTCAAGCCCTTTCGCCATCGCATCACCTTCACGGAAGACCGAGAAGTTATGCTGCATACATTCTTGCAGCGCTTTACGAATCGCCACCGGATCTTCACCGTTACGATTATTGTTCCAGCGGTTCAGACGATCCAGAGATGCTTCAACATCAGACTCGCTGGCATCGCGCAATGCGCCCTGCTCGGCGATAGACTCTTGCAGATGCAGACCCGCTGCGCGACCAAAGACCACCAGGTCCAGCAGCGAGTTGCCGCCCAGACGGTTAGCGCCGTGTACCGATACACAAGCGATTTCACCAACGGCAAACAGCCCCGGAACAACCACATCTTCGCCTTTCTCGTTCACCGTCAGCGCCTGACCGGTCACTTTGGTCGGAATACCACCCATCATGTAGTGACAGGTTGGGATAACCGGAATCGGCTCTTTCACCGGATCAACGTGAGCGAAGGTACGGGAGAGTTCCAGAATACCTGGCAGACGGGATTCGAGAACTTCTTTACCCAGGTGGTCGAGTTTCAGTTTCGCATGTGGCCCCCACGGACCATCACAGCCGCGACCTTCACGGATTTCAATCATGATGGAACGCGCCACCACGTCACGGCCCGCCAGGTCTTTGGCGTTCGGCGCATAACGCTCCATAAAGCGTTCGCCATGTTTGTTCAGCAGATAACCGCCTTCACCACGGCAACCTTCGGTGACCAGTACGCCCGCACCGGCAATACCGGTCGGGTGGAACTGCCACATTTCCATATCCTGCACCGGTACGCCTGCGCGGATAGCCATGCCGACGCCGTCGCCAGTGTTAATGTGGGCGTTAGTGGTGGACTGATAAATACGCCCTGCCCCGCCAGTCGCCAGCACGGTAGCGCGGGCTTTGAAATAAACCACTTCACCAGTTTCGATGCACAGTGCAGTACAACCCACCACCGCGCCATCCTGGTTTTTCACCAGATCCAGCGCATACCACTCGGAGAAAATAGTGGTGTGGTTTTTCAGGTTCTGCTGATAAAGGGTATGCAACAGTGCGTGACCGGTACGGTCAGCTGCTGCCGCAGTGCGTGCCGCCTGCTCGCCGCCGAAGTTTTTCGACTGACCGCCAAACGGACGTTGATAGATACGACCATCATCAAGACGCGAGAACGGCAGGCCCATGTGTTCGAGTTCCAGAATCGCTTCCGGCCCGGTTTTACACATATATTCAATCGCGTCCTGGTCACCGATATAGTCCGAACCTTTTACGGTGTCGTACATATGCCATTCCCAGTTATCTTCATGGGTATTACCCAGCGCAACGGTAATGCCGCCTTGCGCAGAAACGGTATGGGAACGGGTCGGGAAGACTTTAGAGAGCAGCGCACAGGTTTGACCGCTCTGGGAAATTTGCAGCGCCGCGCGCATACCTGCGCCACCGGCACCAATCACAACTGCATCAAATTCTCTGACTGGCAATTTCATCACACACCCCACACCACAACGAATCCATAAATCACGTAAACCACCAGAGCAACGACAATCACCAGTTGCAGCATCAGGCGCAAGGCCAGCGGTTTAACGTAGTCGGTCAACACCTGCCACATGCCGATCCAGGCATGGATCAAGATAGAAAACAGCGCCAGCAGGGTGAACACTTTGGTGAACGCAGAGGCGAAGAAACCGATCCAGACTTCATATGTCAGCTCGCCACTGGTAGCGAAAAAACCGACCATATAAATGATGTAGAGCGTCAGGACGATAGCGGTAGCGCGAACGAGGATGAAATCATGTACGCCATTGCGTCCTAATGCGGAGGCGTTGCTTACCATACGAGGACTCCTGCGAGAAGTGAAAGCACGACAGTAATAACAAAGGAGATTTTGGCGGAGCGTTTACCCGCTTCGAATGTTTCTTCCAGATAGCCAAAATCCATCATCATGTGGCGAATACCTACGACGACGTGATACGCCAGAGCGGTAAGGATGCCCCACATGATAAATTTGACGAAGAAGCTGCCCATAATCGCGGAAGCTTGCTCGAAACCTTCAGGGGAAGAGAGGCTGGTACCCAGAAGCCACAGCAGGATGCCCACTGCAACAAAGGTGATCACACCGGAAACGCGATGGAGAATGGACGCTATCGCCGTGATGGGGAACCGGATGGTCTGTAGGTCCAGATTAACAGGTCTTTGTTTTTTCACATTTCTTATCATGAATAACGCCCACATGCTGTTCTTATTATTCCCTGGGGACTACGGGCACAGAGGTTAACTTTCTGTTACCTGGAGACGTCGGGATTTCCTTCCTCCGGTCTGCTTGCGGGTCAGACAGCGTCCTTTCTATAACTGCGCGTCATGCAAAACACTGCTTCCAGATGCGAAAACGACACGTTACAACGCTGGGTGGCTCGGGATTGCAGGGTGTTCCGGAGACCTGGCGGCAGTATAGGCCGTTCACAAAATCATTACAATTAACCTACATATAGTTTGTCGGGTTTTATCCTGAACAGTGATCTAGGTCACGATAACAACATTTATTTAATTTTTAATCATCTAATTTGACAATCATTCAACAAAGTTGTTACAAACATTACCAGGAAAAGCATATAATGCGTAAAAGTTATGAAGTCGGTATTTCACCTAAGATTAACTTATGTAACAGTGTGGAAGTATTGACCAATTCATTCGGGACAGTTATTAGTGGTAGACAAGTTTAATAATTCGGATTGCTAAGTACTTGATTCGCCATTTATTCGTCATCAATGGATCCTTTACCTGCAAGCGCCCAGAGCTCTGTACCCAGGTTTTCCCCTCTTTCACAGAGCGGCGAGCCAAATAACAAACGGGTAAAGCCAGGTTGATGTGCGAAGGCAAATTTAAGTTCCGGCAGTCTTACGCAATAAGGCGCTAAGGAGACCTTAAATGGCTGATACAAAAGCAAAACTCACCCTCAACGGGGACACAGCTGTTGAACTGGATGTGCTGAAAGGCACGCTGGGTCAAGATGTTATTGATATCCGTACTCTCGGTTCAAAAGGTGTGTTCACCTTTGACCCTGGCTTCACTTCAACCGCATCCTGCGAATCTAAAATTACTTTTATTGATGGTGATGAAGGTATTTTGCTGCACCGCGGTTTCCCGATCGATCAGCTGGCGACCGATTCTAACTACCTGGAAGTTTGTTACATCCTGCTGAATGGTGAAAAACCGACTCAGGAACAGTATGACGAATTTAAAACTACGGTGACCCGTCATACCATGATCCACGAGCAGATTACCCGTCTGTTCCACGCTTTCCGTCGCGACTCACATCCAATGGCAGTCATGTGTGGTATTACCGGCGCGCTGGCGGCGTTCTATCACGACTCGCTGGATGTTAACAATCCTCGTCATCGTGAAATTGCCGCGTTCCGCCTGCTGTCGAAAATGCCGACCATGGCAGCGATGTGTTACAAGTATTCCATTGGTCAGCCATTTGTTTACCCGCGCAACGATCTCTCCTACGCCGGTAACTTCCTGAATATGATGTTCTCTACGCCGTGCGAACCGTATGAAGTTAATCCGATTCTGGAACGTGCTATGGACCGTATTTTGATCCTGCACGCTGACCATGAACAGAACGCCTCCACCTCCACCGTGCGTACCGCTGGCTCTTCGGGTGCGAACCCGTTTGCCTGTATCGCAGCAGGTATTGCTTCACTGTGGGGACCTGCGCACGGTGGTGCTAACGAAGCAGCGCTGAAAATGCTGGAAGAAATCAGCTCCGTTAAACACATTCCGGAATTTGTTCGTCGTGCGAAAGATAAAAATGATTCTTTCCGCCTGATGGGCTTCGGTCACCGCGTGTACAAAAATTACGACCCGCGCGCCACCGTAATGCGTGAAACCTGCCATGAAGTGCTGAAAGAGCTGGGCACGAAAGATGACCTGCTGGAAGTGGCTATGGAGCTGGAAAACATCGCGCTGAACGACCCGTACTTTATCGAGAAGAAACTGTACCCGAACGTCGATTTCTACTCTGGTATCATCCTGAAAGCGATGGGTATTCCGTCTTCCATGTTCACCGTCATTTTCGCAATGGCACGTACCGTTGGCTGGATCGCCCACTGGAGCGAGATGCACAGTGACGGTATGAAGATTGCCCGTCCGCGTCAGCTGTATACAGGATATGAAAAACGCGACTTTAAAAGCGATATCAAGCGTTAATGATTGATTGCTAAGCCGTTTACTTTCCGGACCCGCCTTTAATAGAGCGGGTTCTTTTTTATATGGCTGAACATAAAAAATTGTAAAAATTAAACCAGATGCAAATACCCATTAATAAGGTGAAAAAATGAGACAAGTCACATACTGAGCAGAATGATAAGTTTATTTTTATACTTCCCTGCCGGTAACATTGTTAACCCAATGAAAATTATGCATATCCATCCCACCCCATCCTTCATCTCATTAAACAATAAATTTATGCACTCAATTATTCCATTCTTTATATCACAAGCTTTTTAATATTATTAAATAAAACCAAATACATTCAATTGTCATTTTATATATTCTTGCCACGCAACACTCTATCTCATTATTTAAAGGACTCAGTTATGTTTAAAGGACAAAAAACATTGACCGCTCTGGCCATATCTCTGCTATTCACTGCACCTGTTTATGCAGCTGATGAAGGATCCGGTGAAATTCACTTTAAAGGTGAAGTTATTGAAGCACCGTGTGAAATACATCAGGATGATATTGATAAAGAGGTTGAACTCGGTCAGGTGACCACCAGCCACATTAATCAGTCACATCACAGCGATGCCGTTGCTGTCGACCTGCGCTTAGTCAACTGTGATCTGGAAAACTCCAGCAACGGTTCCGGTGGCAAGATTTCTAAAGTTGCAGTCACCTTTGATAGCTCAGCGAAAACCACCGGCGCAGATCCGATTCTCAACAACACCAGCACGGGTGAAGCCACCGGCGTCGGCGTACGTTTAATGAATAAAGATCAAAGCAATATCGTTTTAGGCACCGCTACTCCAGATATCGACCTGGCTCCGACCTCCAGCGAACAAACGCTGAATTTCTTTGCCTGGATGGAACAAATTGATCAGGCTACACCTGTAACGCCAGGCGCAGTTACAGCGAATGCGACCTACGTGCTGGATTATAAATAAGTATTACTTTGGCGGCGCTATCGCCGCCTTTCTTCAAATATTTATCAGGTATGGACACCGTGAATATTTATCGACTCTCTTTTGTATCCTGCCTGGTCATGGCGATGCCTTGCGCATTGGCGGTCGAATTTAATCTGAATGTTCTCGATAAATCAATGCGCGACCGCATTGATATTTCATTATTAAAGGAAAAAGGAGTCATTGCTCCCGGTGAATATTTTGTTAGCGTTGCGGTGAATAACAACCAAATCAGTAATGGGCAAAAAATCAACTGGCAAAAAAAGGGTGACAAAACCATTCCATGCATCAATGATTCACTGGTCGATAAATTTGGTTTAAAACCAGATATCCGTCAGTCCTTGCCACAGATAGATCGGTGTATTGATTTCAGTTCCCGACCTGAAATGCTCTTCAATTTCGATCAAGCCAATCAGCAACTGAATATTAGTATTCCGCAAGCCTGGCTGGCGTGGCACTCAGAAAACTGGGCTCCCCCCTCTACATGGAAAGAAGGTGTTGCCGGGGTCCTGATGGATTATAACCTGTTTGCCAGCAACTACCGCCCACAGGACGGCAGCAGCAGCACTAACCTGAACGCCTACGGTACCACCGGAATTAACGCCGGGTCATGGCGCTTACGCAGTGATTACCAGCTTAATAACACCGATAGCGAAGATAGCCATGAACAGTCAGGCGGAATATCGCGCACCTATCTTTTTCGTCCATTACCGCAATTAGGCTCTAAATTAACCCTCGGCGAAACCGATTTCAGTTCCAATATTTTCGATGGTTTTTCTTATACTGGCGCGGCACTGGCGAGTGACGATCGAATGTTGCCATGGGAGCTACGCGGATACGCCCCACAAATTAGCGGTATTGCACAGACCAATGCCACGGTGACGATCAGTCAATCAGGTCGCGTCATTTACCAGAAAAAAGTCCCTCCGGGACCGTTTATTATTGATGACCTCAATCAGTCTGTTCAGGGCACGCTTGATGTCAAAGTGACGGAAGAAGATGGTCGGGTGAACAATTTCCAGGTTTCGGCAGCATCGACGCCCTTCCTGACTCGTCAGGGACAGGTTCGCTATAAACTGGCCGCGGGTCAGCCACGGCCCTCCATGTCACATCAAACTGAAAATGAAACCTTTTTTAGCAATGAAGTTTCCTGGGGGATGCTGTCAAACACCTCGCTGTACGGCGGCCTGCTGCTTTCTGGTGATGACTACCATTCTGCCGCAATGGGTATTGGGCAAAATATGCTGTGGCTTGGTGCGCTGTCGTTTGATGTCACGTGGGCCAGTAGCCATTTTGATACTCAGCAGGACGAGCGGGGCTTAAGCTACCGTTTTAATTACAGCAAACAAGTGGATGCCACCAACAGCACGATTTCGCTCGCCGCTTATCGCTTCTCAGATCGTCATTTTCACAGCTACGCCAACTATCTGGATCACAAATACAACGACAGCGATGCGCAGGACGAAAAACAGACGATCAGCTTATCCGTGGGCCAACCGATTACCCCACTAAACCTCAATCTTTACGCCAACCTGCTACATCAAACCAGGTGGAATGCAGACGCCTCCACGACCGCCAACATCACAGCAGGTTTTAATGTTGATATTGGTGACTGGAGAGATATCTCGATTTCGACGTCATTCAATACGACCCACTACGAAGATAAAGATCGCGACAACCAGATTTATCTGTCAATTTCGCTCCCCTTCGGTAACGGTGGTCGGGTTGGCTATGACATGCAAAACAGTAGCCACAGCACCATACACCGCATGTCGTGGAACGATACGCTGGATGAACGTAATAGCTGGGGCATGTCTGCCGGACTGCAATCCGATCGTCCGGACAATGGAGCCCAGGTGAGCGGTAACTATCAGCATCTGAGTTCAGCGGGTGAGTGGGATATTTCTGGTACCTATGCCGCCAATGATTACAGTTCCGTCAGCAGCAGCTGGAGCGGTTCTTTCACCGCAACCCAATATGGTGCAGCGTTTCATCGCCGCAGCTCTACCAATGAACCACGCCTGATGGTCAGCACCGATGGCGTGGCAGATATTCCGGTTCAGGGCAATCTCGACTACACCAACCATTTTGGCATTGCGGTGGTGCCGTTGATTTCCAGTTATCAGCCTTCCACCGTGGCGGTGAACATGAATGACTTACCCGACGGCGTAACAGTTGCAGAAAACGTCATCAAGGAAACATGGATTGAAGGCGCGATAGGTTACAAATCACTGGCTTCCCGTTCCGGTAAAGACGTTAACGTCATCATACGCAACGCCAGCGGTCAGTACCCTCCCCTCGGTGCGGATATCCGCCAGGATGATAGCGGCATTAGCGTGGGTATGGTTGGCGAGGAAGGACATGCCTGGTTAAGCGGTGTCGCTGAAAATCAACTGTTTACCGTGGTCTGGGGTGAGCAAAGCTGCATTATTCATCTGCCAGAACGTCTGGAAGACACGACCAAACGCCTGATTTTACCTTGTCATTAATTAAGGAAAAGAGAATGACATTTATTAAAGGATTACCCTTAATGTTGTTAACCATCAGCTTGGGCTGCAATGCTGCGGTGCAACCCGATCGCACACGCATTGTGTTTAACGCCAATGACAAAGCCACCAGCCTGCGTATCGAAAACCAAAGTGACAAACTGCCTTATCTTGCTTATTCCTGGATAGAAAATGAAAAAGGGGAGAAAAGCGATGCTCTTCTGGTCGCTTTGCCCCCTATTCAACGTCTGGAACCGAAAGCGACATCGCAGGTGCGGGTTGTGAAACAAGCCTCAACCACACAATTACCTGGCGATCGCGAAACGCTATTTTTCTACAATATGCGCGAAATTCCTCCCGCTCCGGATAAAAGCAGCGACCATGCGATACTTCAGGTCGCCATTCAGAGTCGTATCAAGGTATTCTGGCGACCGGCTGCATTACGCAAGAAAGCAGGAGAAAAGGTCGAACTGCAGTTACAGGTCAGCCAGCAGGGCAACCAACTGACACTGAAAAATCCTACCGCGTATTATCTGACCATTGCCTATCTGGGGAGAAATGAAAAAGGCGTTCTCCCAGGCTTCAAAACCGTGATGGTTGCACCTTTTAGTACGGTCAACACAAACACCGGAAGTTATAGCGGCAGCCAGTTTTATCTCGGTTATATGGATGATTACGGCGCATTACGCATGACGACGCTCAACTGCAGCGGACAATGCCGTTTACAAGCAGTGGAGGCGAAATGAGTGCTGGCAAGGGATTGTTGCTCGTCATCTGCCTGTTATTTCTGCCGTTGAAGTCTGCAATGGCGCTGAACTGCTATTTTGGTACATCTGGTGGCGCAGTAGAAAAATCAGAAGCGATTCAACCGTTTGCTGTACCAGGCAATGCCAAACCCGGTGATAAGATCTGGGAATCTGACGATATTAAAATTCCCGTCTATTGTGACAACAATACCAACGGCAACTTTGAAAGCGAGCATGTCTACGCCTGGGTAAACCCCTATCCGGGGGTGCAGGATCGTTATTATCAACTCGGCGTGACATACAACGGTGTCGATTACGATGCCAGTCTGGGAAAAAGTCGCATCGACACTAACCAGTGTATCGACAGTAAGAACATTGATATTTATACCCCTGAGCAGATCATCGCGATGGGATGGCAGAACAAAATTTGCTCGGGCGATCCCGCTAATATTCATATGTCGCGTACCTTTCTCGCTCGCATGCGGTTATACGTCAAAATACGAGAAATGCCGCCGCATGATTATCAAAGTACGCTTAGCGACTATATCGTCGTGCAATTTGACGGTGCCGGTAGCGTTAACGAAGACCCTACTGCCCAAAACCTGAAATATCATATTACTGGTCTGGAAAACATTCGCGTGCTGGATTGCAGCGTCAATTTTTCCATTTCACCGGAAACACAGGTGATTGATTTTGGTAAATTTAATTTGCTGGATATACGTCGCCACACAATGTCGAAAACGTTCAGTATTAAAACGACCAAGAGCCAAAACGATCAATGCACCGACGGATTTAAAGTCAGTTCCTCCTTTTATACCGAAGAAACGTTGGTTGAAGAAGATAAAGCATTGTTGATTGGTAATGGTCTGAAGCTACGTTTACTGGATGAAAACGCCTCGCCTTATACCTTCAATAAATATGCTGAATACGCCGATTTCACCAGTGACATGTTGGTCTACGAAAAAACCTATACGGCTGAACTTTCGTCCATTCCAGGCACCCCCATCGAGGCTGGCCCCTTCGATACAGTGGTGCTTTTTAAGATTAACTATAACTGATTTACCATGATGCCCTTTGCCGCCGGAAAGGGCATCTCTTTCAGAAAATTGCTGATTTTCCCCTTTTCCTTGATTGCTGTTATTTTTTCCTGGCCCAGCTTTCTTTATGCTGTATCGATACACCAAAGAGAAAATAATGAGGGAGCGAAGGATGCCAGTTTTGCAGTGGGGAATGTTATGTGTGCTATCACTTCTCCTTTCTATTGGTTTCCTCGCGGTACATCTCCCGGCGGCGCTATTACTTGGGCCGATGATCGCCGGGATCATCTTTAGTATGCGCGGAATTACTCTGCAACTTCCCCGCTCTGCTTTTCTCGCCGCCCAGGCCATTCTTGGCTGCATGATTGCGCAAAACCTCACTGGTTCGATTCTCACCACCCTGGCCGTCAACTGGCCGATCGTGCTTGCAATTTTACTGGTAACGCTGCTTTCCAGCGCCATTGTGGGTTGGTTATTGGTGCGCTATAGCTCATTGCCTGGAAATACCGGTGCCTGGGGCTCCTCTCCTGGCGGCGCGGCGGCAATGGTCGCTATGGCGCAAGATTACGGCGCAGATATTCGCCTGGTGGCGTTTATGCAATATCTGCGAGTGCTGTTCGTCGCGGGGGCCGCTGTTCTGGTCACCCGCATGATGCTGGGCGATAACGCTGAAGCGGTTAACCAGCATATCGTCTGGTTCCCGCCAGTGAGCATTAATCTCCTGCTTACTATTTTGCTCGCGGTCGTTGCCGGTACAGTGGGATGCCTGCTGCGTCTTCCTTCCGGCACGATGCTCATCCCGATGCTGGCGGGCGCAGTGCTCCAGTCTGGTCAGCTCATCACCATCGAACTACCGGAATGGCTGCTGGCGATGGCGTATATGGCAATTGGCTGGCGGATTGGTCTTGGTTTCGATAAACAAATCTTACTGCGGGCACTACGCCCGCTACCGCAAATCCTGCTGTCGATTTTTGCTCTGCTGGCTATTTGTGCGGGTATGGCGTGGGGGCTGACCCGGTTTATGCACATTGATTTTATGACTGCCTACCTCGCCACCAGCCCCGGCGGGCTTGATACCGTGGCGGTCATCGCCGCAGGGAGCAATGCCGATATGGCGCTCATTATGGCGATGCAAACCCTACGCCTGTTCAGTATTTTGCTGACAGGGCCTGCCATTGCGCGGTTTATTTCAACCTATGCGCCGAAGCGGTCGGCCTAGTGCTGGCAGCCAGGGCACCAGTAAAACGGGCGAGATGACAGCGTGGTTTTCTCAATGATGCTGCCACAACGTTCGCACGGTTCGCCATCTCGATGAAAAACCTTAAAGCGAAACAGCGCCCCATGATGCTTATTCTCATCCACCTGCCCCCGCGTAGCGTAGGAAAATCGAGGAATCTCCAGTAACGCGTGTGCGAGTGCATCCAGTTGCGCCGCATTGAGATCTTTCGCTTTATGATTTCCAGTCAACTCAACCTGCCAGAGGATCTCCACCCGCAAATAATTGCCAAGCCCAGCCAGAAACGCCTGATCGAGCAGTAATCCTGCAAACTGACGGTTACGAAAGCGCGGTGACAATAACCGTTCCTTTACCACCTCCGGCGTCAGATTCGGATCCAGCACATCGGGACCAACGCGTTGTAAAAACGGATGCGTGGTCAGTTGTTCCGGCCTCAACATCTCAATATCCGAGGCGCTATAAAGCAGAATGGTTTTGTCAGCCGTTTGCAGTTTTACCCGCAATACTCGCGTGGTCTGCGGCTCTTCGCCGGTATCAACCACGCGCCAGACGCCGTAAAGCTGATTATGGCTGTAGAGCGTTAAGTCGTTGGAAAAATGAGTTAACAACGCCTTACCACGCGTTTCCACATGGGTAACGTGTTGACCGATAAGTTGTGATTGATAAGTTTTTAACTGCGGGAAGGCAAACCAGACATCAGTTAGTGGTTTGCCTTTGATCGCCGCCTCCAGGTTATCCGCTGCACGGCGGATCTCCGGGCCTTCAGGCATGGTGATATCCTTTTTTCATTCTTTATTAATCGGGGTTATGCTGCGACAACAATCTCCTTTTCGGCAAATGTAGAGCGTAGTCGGCGGGCGAACGCCAGTGCGTGCTCGCCGTCGCCATGCAGGCAGACTGTTTGCGCCGTGACCGTTGCCCATTCGCCGGTGATACTTTTGACTCTGCCGTGTTGCACCATCTCTAGCGTTTGCGCCAGCGCCTGTTCTTCGTTTTCAATCAACGCGCCTGGCTGACTTCGCGGCACCAGCGAGCCGTCAGCCTGATAACCGCGATCGGCAAACACTTCCTCGCGCGTTGTCAGGCCATATTGCTTGCCTGCACGAATCAGCTCGCTTCCTGCCAGCCCAACGAGAATCAATGCCGGATCGCAAGCGTATACCGCTCTGGCGATGGCGTCTGCCAGTTGTGCTTCTTTCGCCGCCTGGTTGTACAACATGCCGTGCGGTTTGACATGACGCATTACGCCGCCTTGCGCACGGGCAATCGTTGCCAGCGCGCCAATTTGATACAGCGTCTGGGCGTAAACGGTTTCTGGCGGCAGCTGCATGGCGCTGCGACCAAAATTTTCCCTGTCGGGAAAACTCGGGTGAGCGCCAATCGCGACACCATTTTTTATTGCTTCACGCACGCAAGCCTGCATGGTTTGGGCATCGCCTGCATGAAATCCACAAGCAATATTGGCAGAGGAAACCAGCGTTAATAGCTCTGCGTCGCTGGCGCAGCCTTCGCCCAGATCGGCGTTCAGGTCAATTTTCATTGTGCAGCCGCCACGCTAATTGTTCAAAATAACGTTGCTGATCTTGCCGCGCTTTCAGTGCCTCTTCCAGTGAACACTGGACAAAATGAATCGGCTGACCGAGCGGAATTTGCGCCAGATGGTACATATCAGCCTCAATGATACAGGCAATACGCGGGTAACCACCGGTGGTCTGTGCGTCGTTCATCAACACAATCGGCTGCCCGTTATGTGGCACCTGCACCACGCCCGGTAACAAACCGTGAGATAACAGTTCGCGATCGGTGGTGCGTTTTAAAATTTGCCCCTGTAAGCGATAGCCCATGCGGTTACTTTGCGAGCTAAGCTGCCAGGGCGAACGCCAGAATGCATCCTGCGAGGCGCGATCGAACTCATGATATTCCGGCCCCGGCAAGGCGCGAATGCGGTTGCCCCACAGCAGCTGTTTAACGCCCTGCGCTTCCATAGAATCACGCTTCGATTTGCCAATCGGGAGTCGGTCACCATCCTTCAGTAAACGGCCTTCCAGCCCGCCAATCCCCACTTTGAGATCGGTGCTGCATGAGCCCATTACCGGCGGAACATCAATACCACCCGCGACCGCCAGATAACTGCGCATCCCGTGCTGCGGGCGTTTAAGCGTTAAACGCTGGCCTGCTTTCATCGGCAATCGCCAGCCGGTCCAGACGGCATTATCATCCAGCCGCGCTTCGCAACCGGCACCCGTCAGAGCAAACCACCCATCAGTTTCGAACTCAACAGTTAACTGACCGAGCGTGATCTCCAGCGCGGGGGCATTGGCGTCATTACCCACCAGTAGGTTAGCAATGCGTAACGCGGGCATATCCAGTGCGCCGCAGTGGCTGATACCCGACTGGCGAAAACCGTGACGACCGCCATCCTGCACAGTGGTATACATGCCCGCACGAATAATCTTCAGCATACTCCCTCCTTCTGCGGTACAAAGCGCACGCTGTCTCCCGGACGTAATAAGATGGGTTCGTCACGCGCCGGATCAAACAGGCTGAGTGAGGTATGACCAATCAACTGCCAGCCACCCGGCGTTGCCAGCGGATAAACACCAGTCTGCGGCCCGCCGATCCCGACAGAACCTGCCGGAACGAGTAAGCGCGGTTCAGCGCGCCGTGGCGTGTGTAGTTGTTCCGGCAAACTCCCGAGATACGGGAAGCCCGGTTGAAAACCTAAAAACCAGACCACGTATTCCACGGAGGAGTGCAATTCAACAACCTGTTTTTCGCTCAACCCGCAATGCGCCGCGACCACCGCCAAATCCGGTCCGCCTGCACCACCGTAAACCACCGGAATTTCAATAAAGCGAGACTCCGGCTCCAGCGCCTCGCTCTCCTCCCACCAGCGTTGCAAACGCTCTATGGCATCCAGCGCCAGCGACTCAGGATTACGCAAAATCACCGTGATATTGTTCATGCCGGGAATGGCTTCAACCACATTCGGCATATCCACCAGACGCTGCGCCAGTCGCCAGATCCGTTTCTGGCTAGCCAGCGTCACCGGCGGTTCCAGTTCCAGCACTACCGCCGTTTCACCTATCAGATAACAACGCGCTCGTTGCACTTTCGATCCCTCTGATTATTCGTTATGCAGGATTAGGAATATCAATAAAGGTCACATCAAGATCGGTATTTTCATTCAGCCACTCGCTCAATGCGCGAATACCACCACGTTCAGTGGCATGGTGACCTGCAGCATAAAAATGCAATCCCTGCTCGCGGGCTGAATGAATGGTCTGTTCAGAAACTTCGCCAGTAATAAAAGCATCCACGCCAAAACGCGCGGCGCTATCGATAAAACTTTGCCCGCCGCCCGTGCACCAGGCGACGCGCTGGACCACCTCAGGTCCGGTATCGCCACACCATAACGGCTTACGTCCCAGACGCGCTTCAATCCAGGAAGCCAGCTCCAGTCCCGGCACAGGCATGGTCAGTTCGCCCCACGGCACCAACGGCTCAATTTCGCCCATGACCGTGATCCCCAGTAACGCCGCCAGCTGTGCGTTATTGCCCAGCTCAGGATGTGCGTCAAGCGGCAAATGCCAGCCATACAGGTTGATATCATTCGCCAGCAACGTTTTTAAACGGTTACGCTTCATTCCGCGAATGACCGGAGACTCTCCTTTCCAGAAGTAGCCATGATGCACAATGACCGCATCCGCGCCCAGACGCACTGCCTCATCGAGCAAAGCCTGGCTGGCGGTGACACCGGTAACAATTTTTTGCACCGTCTCTTTGCCTTCCACCTGCAAACCATTCGGCGCGTAATCACTAATCGCCGCGCTGTTCAGTTTTTCGTTAATCAGTTGTTCCAGTTCGGTGTTTTTCATCTTCGCGCCTTCCGTATTCTGATAGCTACACCGTTAACATAGCGTTACCTCGCCAGTTCGTCGATAGCCAATCTTTTGACATATTAAGAAACAAACCCGACGCCAAAAGACGCAAATTGTTTATATCATCACGCTTCAGCTAATGTATATTTATGCAATCAGACAGCATATTGCATAAATAATCAGATCTGTATCAAAGTTTTAACTTTAAGGAAACACAAGCACGCCGCGCAACTATTACGTGACGTTGCCGTCAATTGTGGAATTATTATGAATAAACACGCATCACAGCCGCGCGCTATTTACTATGTCGTTGCGCTGCAAATCTGGGAATATTTTAGCTTTTACGGCATGCGTGCCCTGCTGATTCTCTATCTCACCAATCAACTAAAATACAACGATACTCACGCCTACGAGTTATTTAGCGCCTACTGTTCGCTGGTGTATGTCACGCCAATCCTCGGTGGCTTTTTGGCGGATAAAGTTCTCGGCAATCGCATGGCGGTGATGCTGGGGGCGTTGTTGATGGCGATCGGTCATGTGGTGCTGGGTGCCAGTGAGATCCATCCGTCATTCCTCTATCTGTCCCTGGCGATTATCGTCTGCGGCTATGGCCTGTTTAAATCTAACGTAAGCTGTCTGCTCGGCGAGCTGTATGAGCCAACCGATCCGCGTCGTGATGGCGGTTTCTCGCTGATGTATGCGGCGGGTAACGTGGGGTCTATTATCGCACCTATCGCCTGTGGTTACGCCCAGGAAGAGTACAGCTGGGCGATGGGCTTTGGCCTGGCGGCGGTTGGCATGATCGCGGGTCTGGTCATTTTCTTATGTGGCAATCGTCATTTCACTCATACCCGCGGCGTTAACAAAAAAGTACTGCGTGCGACAAACTTTCTCCTGCCGAACTGGGGATGGCTGCTGGTTCTGCTGGTGGCAACGCCTGCACTGATTACCATACTGTTCTGGAAAGAGTGGTCGGTATACGCCTTAATTGTCGCGACTATTATTGGCCTGGGTGTACTGGCAAAAATTTATCGCAAAGCAGAAAACCAGAAACAGCGGAAGGAGCTGGGGCTGATTGTGACGCTCACCTTCTTCAGTATGTTGTTCTGGGCCTTCGCACAACAGGGCGGTAGCTCGATTAGCCTTTATATCGACCGCTTCGTTAACCGCGATATGTTTGGTTATACCGTTCCGACCGCGATGTTCCAGTCGATTAATGCCTTCGCAGTTATGCTGTGCGGTGTGTTCCTGGCGTGGGTGGTAAAAGAGAGTGTCGCGGGTAATCGTACCGTGCGCATCTGGGGGAAATTTGCTCTTGGCCTTGGCCTGATGAGCGCCGGATTCTGCATTCTGACCTTAAGCGCCCGCTGGTCCGCAATGTATGGTCACTCTTCTCTGCCACTGATGGTATTAGGCCTGGCGGTGATGGGCTTTGCGGAACTGTTTATCGACCCGGTTGCCATGTCGCAAATTACGCGCATTGAAATCCCCGGTGTGACCGGCGTATTAACCGGCATCTACATGCTGCTTTCTGGCGCGATCGCGAACTATCTGGCGGGCGTGATTGCCGATCAGACATCGCAGGCTTCGTTTGATGCTTCCGGGGCGATCAACTACTCCATCAATGCATATATTGAAGTATTTGATCAAATTACCTGGGGCGCACTGGCGTGTGTAGGACTGGTACTGATGATTTGGCTGTATCAGGCGCTGAAATTCAGAAACCGCGCGCTGGCGCTGGAGTCTTAATAGGCCAGCACCGATGCCTGATGCGACGCTTGACGCGTCTTATCAGGCCTACGTATTTCCTGCAATTTATTGAATTTGCACAAATTTGTAGGCTGGATAAGGCGTTCACGCCGCATCCGGCATCTGGGCTCGATTGCCTGACGCGTCTGTTATTTCCCCTTCCGCGCCGCCTCATACGCTGCCAACGTTTGTACTCTCGCTTCTTTGTGCTCGACTATCGGTTGCGGATAATCCAGCGTCACACCTGCTTTCTGCGCCCACTTCCACGGCTCATGCACCACTTTCCCTGGCACATCGCGCAGTTCCGGTAGCCACTGGCGGATAAACTCGCCCTCATGATCAAATTTCTCGCCCTGGGTTGTCGGGTTGAAAATACGAAAATACGGCGCTGCATCGGTTCCGGTTGAAGCGGCCCACTGCCAGCCACCGTTATTGGCTGCCAAATCACCATCAATCAGCTGCGACATGAAATATCGCTCGCCTTCGCGCCAGTCGATCAATAAATCTTTCACCAGAAAACTGGCTGTAATCATCCGTAGCCTGTTATGCATCCAGCCAGTGCTGTTAAGCTGACGCATAGCGGCATCAACAATCGGGTATCCCGTTTTGCCTTCCTGCCAGGCCTGTAAATGTGCGGGATTGCTCTGCCACTGTACACGATCCGTCCAGGCAATAAATGGACGATGTTTACACAACGAGGGGTGATACGTTATCAGGTGACGGTAAAACTCGCGCCAGATCAGCTCATTAAGCCAGACACTACCGGCCCCACCGTCCAGCGCCTGCGGCTGTTCAGCCAACAAGCGATGCAAGCACTGGCGAGGCGATAACCCGCCCGTTGCCAGGCTGGCCGACAAACGGCTGGTGCCTTCCACTGCCGGAAAATCTCGTTGTTGCTCATATTCTCCGGCACCGTTCTGGCAAAACTGGCGTAATTGCGCAATCGCCGCTTTTTCTTCCACCGGAAAATGCGCAGTATCGAAAGACTGACGAGGATAATTCAGCGTAATGGATGGCGAGGGCTCTATCGATCCGCTACTACGAACTTTTGGCGCAGCGACGCACTCCGGCATCCCTTCCCGCAGCCGTTTCAGCCAGGCATTCTTAAAAGGCGTAAAGACTTTGTACATCTCGTGATTACCGGTCATCACCGCGCCAGGCGGCAGGATCACGCTGTCATCAAATCCTTCACACACCACGTTACGCAGCGCTCTTTCAACTTCCACATCCCGCGCCCGCTCATTCACTTCATACTGATAGTTATAAAACAGGTGGGTAACGCTGTTTTCCGCGCACACCTGTTTAACTATTTCGACACTGGCGACAAAGTCATCCACTTCACGGAACAATAAAGGAATACCTTTTTCCGCAAGCGCTATTTGTAGCCCATTCAGTTGAGCATTGATAAGTTCAGCCTGACGCGGCGACATGTTATGCGTCGCCCACTGGCGTGGTGTAGCGATATACAACGCCAGCACGCGTGCAGACGAATTGCGGCAGGCGGCAGCCAGTGCGAGATTATCGTGCAGACGTAAATCCTGGCGAAACCAGACCAGATGGGTAGTCATAAAACTCCTGAATGGCGCAAGTTAATCACACGCGGCCAAAGTTCGAAATAACGCTGCCCTGAAAGCCAGGCGTCAGGATAAAGCGCCATATAGTGTTTGATACGCATCAGCGGCGCAAGAAGTGGTTGCTCGCCACGGCGATAACTGTCGATAAGCGCAGCCAGCTGCTGGCGTTCTGTGGAATCAATATGCGGGCGAAAATAACCCTGAACGTGCATCAAAACATTGGTGTGATCGCGCGGGTTGGCGGGGTGAGAAAGCAAAACAACTACGCGTTGGCGGTACTGGTTGTAATAGTCATCCAGATTTTGCCACTGGTGAATATCAGCCACGAACGGGCCAAGTTTGCGGTACTCCGGCTGAGAATGCGCCAGAAAGACGAGTTTATAGCGGCTGTGATAATCGAGAAGCGCCCCGCGCGTTAAGCCATGTTCTTTCAGTCGATGTAACTCATGAAGGGCAAAGATACGGATTAGGGTGCTGTCATCAAATCGTTGTAGATTCATTACTGCTCCTGAGCGGTTTACAGGAGTAAGTGTAGACGTTGAGAAATGATATTTGTGAAGTTAATCCTGTTGTAGCAGGACAAATTTACGAAAGCCTGCTCCCCGCAAGGACTGACGTCAGGTAGTTTCTAACCATAGCTGCCCTTTCTATTCAAACGTGAAATCAATAAGTTCATCAGGGACATCGCAAACAATATGAAGACGGATTTCTTCTCTGCCGTGACTCTTTTCACTCATTGCGTAACTGTCATGCTCTGGATTATTTAATTCTTTCAGCGGAAATTTTTCCTCAAAGGCTTTATTTAGCCGCCCCTGGTTTCCTTTTACAGCGAATAAATAATCACCTCCCTGTTTTTGTATCTTCTCTGCAATATCTTTCTGGCAACCCATCGCATCAGTTGTGATGATTTTTCCTTTAATATCCAGCATGTTAAGAAGTTCAGGGATAGCTGTAATCTCATTGGATTTCTCATCCGTCCTGATCTGTCCGATGACCAGACTGTGCATTGTTGAGAACGCACTAATGACATGAATCGCTCCCTTGCGGCGACTCTTGTCATAAGAATGCCGGAGTGTTTTTCCATCAATTGCGATGACGTCTTTATCATCTGAAGTATGGCAATCACGCATCCAGTTAATAAAGCACTCGTGAAATTTTGCAGGACTGATACAGGATACAACTCTGGCAATGGTATCGTGAACAGGAATACCATTTTCAAAATCACCATATTGCTTCAAAAAATCGAGATGTGTTTCCCCAAAATCCTCTATATCTTCCCAGCCTTCTGCACCAGAAATAACGGCACAAATAGTCAACAGTAGAATATCCGATAATTTATGTTCCACTTTCCAGGCTTGTCTGTAATCGGGGATAATAGAAATATGTTCCATCAATTTTTTAAGTTCCATTTTGTTCTCCTTAATTATGTAAGGAGTATTTGATCATGTATAAGCAATAAAAAACAGCTTCAGGTAATAAGGAATATCTCAATTTTTAAACATAAAATGCGAATTATTTAGTGCAAAAAGTGAACTTTTGATGATCTTTCCCTGGCCGTTGACTCGATTGCCGTAGCTCGAACGCAAGCACTCTTATCATTCAATGCCATATTGTTCAAAATATTAAAAACATTATCTTCGCATTTTTTGCAAATTTATATTTGCCCGAGTATAAATGCTCCGATATCTCTACGGATATAATTTTTATCAGAGCAGAACTCAATTGCCAATCTAACAGCGTCTTGCCCACCTCTTAACTGTAATACTCTGGCAGATGAAATCCTTTTCAAGGAATTGCGATCATCAAGTAAGCGAAATAATTCATCATCATTTAGTTTCTTACATTTATTATATAAACCATACTCTTTACTTGCCTTTCTTTTCTGGTATGTATTTGACATTGCAGGAACCTCCATAAAGGCTATCTTTTTCTATCGTTTGACTGTCTGGAGTGACGACAATTCCAGGCTTTCTGTGTGCTTTTTGCATCTTTAGCACTAATATCACCACAATCAATTAGTTCCTGAAGTACGTCACATCTGTCGGGTTTTTTCCCATCACTCCAGAATCTGTCATTTATTATGTCATTGACACGATCAGTTATCCCTGTGTCTGCAACATTTCCACGAGAAGCTATCATTGTTATATCTAATGCTAGTCCCGGATTATTCAATATTAGAGAGTCAAATATTCTTTGTGATGCTGTATCGTTCCACCATTTTGTCAATGCTTTTGCAGCATTATCATCTGCTTGCTGCTGTGCAGGGCTTTTGGGCCATGGAATTGGCAAGGGGAATGGTCTAGGAAAAACTTCTAACCCCAGAGGATCTGTATTCGTAACTGGATTCAACGGATACTGATAAAAATTCCATCCCCCCTTCAGCCCAATCGGATCCTGAGTGATATACCGCCCCTGCAGCGGGTCATAATAGCGGTGGCGGTTGTAATACAGGCCGGACTCCTCATCATACTGCTGCCCCGGCAGGCGGATAAGCTGCTGCAGCTGATGCGGGTTCTCTTCATTCAGCAGGTTGCCCCATTCATCATATTCTGCGCACCACGCTGTTGCCCCTTCCGTGCTGATGAGCGCCAGCGGCAGGCCGCGATGGTCGCAGTGGTACAGGTGGATTTTTCGCGCCGGCGTGTACACCGGGTCCATCTGGTTTTGCATCTGCTCCACGGTCAGGCCGCACGATGCCAGCCAGCGGCGGCTTTCCTCACTCACCCGGTCAGCCAGGATTTCACTTTCCAGCCGGTCGAGCATCTGCACCAGCACCGGCGGGAACACCACACTGCCACCGTCTTCGCCGCCGGACTGCTGAAGGGTATCCGCCAGGCTGCGGCGCTGCGTTTTCGCCAGCTCACCGGTGGCGGTTTCAACTCTGATGAGTGGCGTGAAGCTCCCCGGCTGATAAATCGTCTGGATGCGGGTTCTGTCGTTCTGTATTGTGGTCAGCCGGTCGCCGTCCCAGCCGTACCAGGTCACTTGCGGTTTCCGTGACAGCGACATCCAGCCCGTCAGGTCCCGTTCACGCCGCCATACCCGTTTTGCCACCCTGCGGCCCAGCGGGTCGTAAAGATAGCGACTTTCGACCAGCGGCTCTGCATATTGTGTCCGCGTGTAGTGCACCAGCCGGTGCTGACTGTCGTAATGGTACTGGTGGGTGCGCTCATCATCCGTGCGGATAACCCCTTCCGGGATGAGGTCGGTTTTCTCTGTCAGCCTGCCGTGACGGTCATACCGGTAAAGATAGTGCGCGTCACGGGCGATACGGTTATCCGGCCACATGCTGAGGGTGCTGTCCGGGTGCAGCTCCGGGTCGGGCAGGCGGTTACCTGCCGGGTCTGTGGTATACGGGATGCGGATATCCAGATTCGCTGCGGTGGTGTGAACGCCGGTCAGCCTGCCGGTGGTGCTGTAGCTGTAACTCCGGGTCTGGCGCGGGCTGCTGATGCGGATGAGTTCGCCGTTGTCGTTCCAGGTGTAATCGCGGTCATACTGCAGGCTGTTCAGGTGCTGACGCTGTAACTGCCCGGCAGGGGTGTAAGCGGTGGTGAGTTCATAACGACCGAAGCTGCGCAGCGTTTCCCGGTGCAGGCGGTCGCGGGTGAAATCCACCAGCGGTGTGTCGCCGAGCTTCATGCCTGCCAGCCAGCCGCTGCCGTAGGTCAGCCATTCCACGGCGGGCAGGCTGTCCGGTATACAGCGGTTCGCCAGTCCCTGCGCGTTGTACGCATGTCTGGTCTCATGCTGCCAGAGCAGTGCTTCCGTCTGCGGGTGATGCACCGTCTGGCGCTCACCGGTCAGCCGGCCTTTCTCATCATACCCGTAATGCACCGCCACCCGGTGCCCTTCGCTGATATGGCTGATGTCTGTCAGCCAGCCGCGTTCGTCATACTGCCACTGCTCTGCGGTTTCACCCTTCACGGTGCGGTGCGTGAGGCGGTCTGCTTCGTCATAGTGCCAGTGGGTGACCAGACCCTCATCCTCGCTGCGGATAAGTTTGCCGGTCAGGTCGTGGTGATAACGCTGTGTGCGGCCGTCAAAGCCGGTTTCCTGTATCAGCCGGTCGAGTACATCGTAACGGAAGGTGGTGTGGCTGCCGTTTTCACTGGTCAGGCGGATGACCCGTCCGGCAGCATCGTATTCCATACTGCGCGTCAGCCCGCCCTGCGTGGTACGGACGGCCTTTCCCCACGCATCGTACTGTGTCCCGTTTCTGCTGCCGTCCGGGGCAATGACGGCGGTCAGGTCACCGGCGATGTTGTATTCATACCGCGTTTCATGGCCCTGCGTGTCTTTCACGGCAATTAACTGTCCACGGCTGTCGTATGCGCGGTACTGACTCAGCCCTTCCTCGCGGTGCACCGCCGTCACCTGACCAAAACGGTCATGGTCATAACGGGTTACATAACCGGAACAGTCGGTGAAGCTCAGCAACTGACCGTAACGGCTCCACGTCATGGTTTTCCGGCTGCCGGTGGCATCTTCCGTTGCGCAGGGTAAGTCACTGTGTGGATTATCATAACGGTAGCGGGTGATATCGCCGTCAGGGGCAGTTTCCTGAATCAGACGGCCCAATTCATCATATTCCCGGCGTATTTCCAGCCCGTCAGGCCCGGTGGCTGACGTTAACTGGCTGTGGTGGTTATAGTAAAACGCCGATGCCCTGCCATCCGGCGTGGTGATGCGCGTGATGAGGCCCGTCACCACATCCGGGCTGTACTCAGTCGTCCTGCCTGCGGCATCCGTCTGTGCCCTGAGCCTGCCCACGGCGTCAAACTGACTCTGCGTGACGCTGCCGTCCGCGTGTTCCTTTTTCACCACCCGCTTCAGCCCGGCTTCGCCCTGCGTGTGCAGCACTTCACGGCGGTCCAGGCTGTCGGTGATGGTGATGTGGTCTTTCTCATACTGATACGTGTAGCTTAAGCCTGCCGGGTTTAGCTGTTCTGTCACCCGCCCGTCGCTGTCGTAACGGTAACGGATTTCCGGCCGGCCCGTGTGACGGTGCGCCACCATCCGGCCCCGGTATTTATCATCGTAAGTAAAGCTGCGCACCTGTTTGCCACTACGGTCATACACCACCGCCAGTTCGCCGCGCGGCGTCCAGCCATAGCGTACCAGCGGCGCGGCAGGTAAATTCTCCGGGTATTCCGGGTCGTGCGTCAGCCACACGGCAGACAGACGGATGCCGTTGTCCCGGCCATATTCGGTGTAACCCGGCAGGGTATCAGGAAAAGCGGACGGTTCCGTCCCGCCGGAAATGGCCTGCTGCCGGGCTTCTTCTGCCCGCTGCGCCTGCGTGGTCAGTACCAGCCGGAAGTGACGCCCGGCACCATCCGTCACGCCGGTGATTTCGCCGCTGAATTCACCGGCGGCTTCGCGGTGGAACGTCTGTGTGCGCCCGAAGCGGTCCACCAGCCCGGTCAGTACCCGGTACGGCGGCAGCGGCGCAGACAGCACCTCATCCGCTTCCGGCACCCGCTCACACCAGCCGAGTACCCACCACGGCCCCTGCGGACTGTTTGTCGCCAGATAACGATGCGGACTCAGGCGAAGCTCTTCCGGCAGCGCCTGCCAGAGTGCGGCCAGCCGGTGACCTTCATCCAGTCTCAGGACGCCGCCGCGCACCAGCCACAGTGACTCGCTGCGGCTGTAACCGTCCTCACCGGGAAACAGGTGCTCAAAATACAGGCTTCTGCCGCCGTTATCACTGAGTATCAGTGTGTTATCGCGCAGCTGTAAGCGGATATCCGCAGGCATTTTCCAGCCGGGGCCGAGGCTCCCCACCGGCGCGGGCGTTTTTGTCCGGTAACTGCTGTAGGTGCGGGAGAGGATGAACGGCAGCGGGGCGGGCAGGGCGATGTCGGTTTCACCGGGAAGGACCTTTGCACCGAGCAGCGGATTGACCGGATGGCCGGACGTCACCCCGCCGGGGCACACCGAACAGGCCACGCCGGTGGGGGCACCAATGCGCACCCCGGCTGAACCCTGAACAATGCTACCGCCATACTGCGTCATGTCGCCCTGACGCGCTGCCGGTTTTCCGCTCATCTGCTCATCCTTGTTTTATCGGGTTATTTGTCTGCTTCCAGGCAAAACCCTACAGATTTATAAGAAAGCCTTAAGTGAGATATCCATCAGATAGAAACAATTAGGAAAATATTTATATCACCATGATAAATATGTGATTTATTTGGAAGTAACAAACCATCAACATTTTCTGCCCTTTTTCCCATCACCAGGCCATACTGATATTTTTCCTCGCACAAAGGACTCGGCATGAAACTCGTCGGTAGCTACACCAGCCCGTTTGTACGCAAACTTTCTATTCTGTTGTTAGAAAAGGGCATAACTTTCGAATTTATTAATGAACTGCCCTATAACGCGGACAACGGCGTGGCGCAATTTAACCCGTTAGGAAAAGTGCCGGTGCTGGTGACCGAAGAGGGCGAATGTTGGTTTGATTCGCCGATCATCGCTGAATATATTGAATTAATGAATGTCGCTCCGGCGATGTTGCCGCGCGATCCGCTGGAGTCGTTGCGGGTGCGCAAAATTGAGGCACTGGCGGATGGCATTATGGATGCCGGGCTGGTATCGGTGCGTGAACAGGCGCGTCCAGCGGCGCAGCAGTCTGAAGATGAATTGTTACGCCAGCGGGAGAAAATCAACCGTAGTCTGGATGTGCTGGAAGGATATCTGGTCGATGGCACACTCAAAACCGATACGGTCAATCTGGCGACTATCGCCATTGCCTGTGCCGTCGGATATCTCAATTTCCGCCGCGTTGCGCCAGGCTGGTGTGTCGATCGCCCACACTTAGTCAAACTGGTCGAAAACCTGTTTAGCCGCGAAAGTTTTGCTCGCACCGAACCGCCAAAGGCTTGATGCGCGATATGTCCTCCTGACCCATCTCACGTTACAATCCGTGGTTATGTTAAACGCCCTTCTCCGTGTGAGAGGGCCTTGATCAGCCAGGTTTCCTATGACAACCGAAACGCGTTCCCTCTATAGTCAACTTCCGGCTATTGATCGCTTATTGCGCGATAGCTCCTTCCTTTCTTTGCGTGATACTTATGGTCACACCCGCGTGGTGGAATTGCTGCGTCAGATGCTTGACGAAGCGCGAGAAGTGATTCGTGATAGCCAGACGCTGCCCGCATGGTGTGAAAACTGGGCGCAAGAAGTCGATGCCCGGTTGACGAAAGAGGCGCAGAGCGCGCTGCGTCCGGTGATCAACCTGACGGGAACCGTGCTGCATACCAACCTTGGGCGAGCTTTACAGGCGGAAGCCGCGGTGGAAGCCGTTGCGCAGGCTATGCGTTCGCCAGTGACCCTCGAGTACGATCTGGACGACGCCGGACGCGGACATCGCGATCGTGCGCTGGCGCAGCTGCTGTGCCGCATTACGGGGGCGGAAGATGCCTGTATCGTTAATAACAATGCGGCGGCGGTGTTATTGATGTTGGCGGCCACTGCCAGCGGGAAAGAGGTGGTGGTATCTCGCGGCGAACTGGTGGAGATTGGCGGCGCGTTTCGTATTCCTGATGTCATGCGTCAGGCAGGCTGCACCCTACACGAAGTGGGGACCACCAACCGCACGCACGCTAATGATTATCGTCAGGCGGTGAATGAAAATACCGCGCTGTTGATGAAAGTACATACCAGTAACTACAGCATTCAGGGATTCACCAAAGCGATAGATGAAGCGGAACTGGTGGCGCTCGGCAAAGAGCTGGATGTTCCCGTAGTGACTGATTTAGGCAGTGGCTCGCTGGTCGATCTTAGCCAGTACGGTTTGCCGAAAGAGCCAATGCCGCAGGAGTTGATTGCGGCGGGCGTCAGTCTGGTGAGTTTCTCCGGCGACAAGTTGTTAGGCGGGCCGCAGGCAGGAATTATTGTTGGTAAAAAAGAGATGATCGCCCGCCTGCAAAGCCACCCGCTGAAGCGTGCATTACGCGCGGATAAAATGACCCTTGCGGCGCTGGAAGCCACGTTGCGTCTTTATTTACACCCTGAAGCTCTGAGTAAAAAATTACCGACCCTGCGCCTGCTTACCCGCAGCGCAGAGGTCATTCAAATCCAGGCACAACGTTTACAGGCTCCCCTTGCCGCACATTACGGCGCGGAGTTTGCGGTACAGGTTATGCCATGTCTTTCGCAGATTGGCAGTGGTTCGCTGCCGGTTGATCGCCTGCCGAGCGCGGCATTAACGTTTACACCCCATGATGGACGCGGTAGCCACCTTGAGTCATTAGCCGCCCGCTGGCGTGAATTGCCAGTGCCGGTGATTGGTCGTATTTATGACGGACGATTGTGGCTGGATTTACGCTGCCTTGAAGATGAGCAACGGTTTTTGGAGATGTTGTTGAAATGATTATTGCGACTGCCGGACACGTTGACCACGGCAAAACAACCTTATTGCAGGCGATTACTGGCGTAAATGCCGACCGTCTGCCGGAAGAAAAAAAGCGCGGCATGACCATCGATCTCGGCTATGCCTACTGGCCGCAGCCGGATGGTCGCGTGCCTGGTTTTATCGACGTACCCGGTCATGAAAAGTTTCTTTCCAACATGCTGGCGGGCGTTGGTGGTATCGATCACGCGCTGTTGGTGGTGGCGTGCGATGACGGCGTGATGGCACAGACCCGTGAGCATCTGGCGATTTTGCAGCTGACCGGTAACCCGATGCTGACAGTGGCGCTGACCAAAGCCGATCGCGTGGACGAAGCGCGTGTTGATGAGGTTGAACGCCAGGTAAAGGAGGTTCTGCGGGAATACGGTTTTGCTGAGGCAAAACTGTTTATCACCGCAGCAACCGAAGGTCGGGGAATGGATGCCCTGCGCGAGCATCTGCTTCAGTTGCCGGAACGCGAGCACGCCAGCCAACATAGTTTCCGCCTCGCGATTGACCGCGCATTTACCGTAAAAGGTGCCGGGCTGGTCGTCACCGGTACGGCGTTAAGCGGGGAAGTGAAGGTAGGCGATTCACTCTGGCTGACTGGTGTAAATAAACCGATGCGTGTACGTGCGCTGCATGCGCAAAACCAGCCAACAGAAACCGCCAATGCCGGGCAGCGTATCGCGCTTAACATCGCGGGTGATGCGGAAAAAGAGCAGATTAACCGTGGCGACTGGCTGCTTGCCGATGTGCCGCCAGAGCCGTTCACACGGGTGATTGTCGAGCTTCAAACCCATACACCGCTGACCCAGTGGCAGCCGCTGCATATTCACCACGCCGCCAGCCACGTCACGGGACGCGTTTCACTGCTGGAAGATAACCTTGCTGAACTGGTCTTCGACACCCCGTTATGGCTGGCAGATAACGACCGCCTGGTATTGCGCGATATCTCTGCCCGCAACACGCTGGCCGGAGCGCGCGTCGTGATGCTTAACCCGCCGCGTCGCGGTAAACGTAAGCCGGAATATCTGCAATGGCTGGCGTCTCTTGCACGGGCGCAGAGCGATGCCGATGCGTTATCTGTTCATCTGGAACGCGGCGCGGTTAACCTTGCGGATTTCGCCTGGGCGCGCCAGCTCAACGGCGAAGGGATGCGCGAATTGCTGCAACAGCCTGGTTATATTCAGGCTGGTTATAGCTTGTTGAATGCGCCGGTTGCCGCCCGCTGGCAGCGGAAAATTCTCGACACATTAGCGACTTATCATGAGCAACATCGCGATGAACCTGGTCCTGGGCGCGAACGTCTGCGACGTATGGCGTTGCCAATGGAAGATGAAGCGCTGGTACTGTTGCTGATTGAAAAGATGCGCGAAAGCGGCGACATCCTCAGTCATCACGGTTGGCTGCATCTGCCAGATCACAAAGCGGGCTTCAGCGAAGAGCAGCAGGCCATCTGGCAAAAAGCAGAGCCGCTGTTTGGTGACGAGCCGTGGTGGGTGCGTGACCTGGCAAAAGAGACGGGAACCGACGAGCAGGCAATGCGCCTGACGCTGCGCCAGGCGGCGCAGCAAGGAATAATTACCGCGATCGTCAAAGATCGTTATTACCGTAACGATCGGATTGTCGAATTTGCCAATATGATCCGCGATCTCGATCAGGAGTGTGGTTCAACCTGCGCGGCGGATTTCCGCGATCGCTTAGGCGTAGGCCGAAAGCTGGCAATTCAGATTCTGGAATATTTTGACCGCATTGGCTTTACGCGTCGTCGTGGAAATGATCATTTATTGCGCGACGCATTATTATTTCCGGAAAAATAAGGAAATGATTAATTAATTTTTAAAATAAATTAATACAAATTTCTTATGATTTAAAAAAAGCACATTGTTTAATGAATACAATGTGCTTTTTATTAGATTAATTTTGATAATCAATAATACTGATCATATTTTCGAATGAAAATCCTCAGTAAGCTGCCCGCCCTTTTTTACACTTTCAGGAGTGTGTTATGGCATCTTCAACTTTCTTTATTCCTTCTGTGAATGTCATCGGCGCTGATTCATTGACTGATGCAATGAATATGATGGCAGATTATGGATTTACCCGTACCTTAATTGTCACTGACAATATGTTAACGAAATTAGGTATGGCGGATGATGTGCAAAAAGCACTGGAAGAACGCAATATTTTTAGCGTTATTTATGATGGCACCCAACCTAACCCAACCACGGAAAACGTCGCCGCAGGTTTGAAATTACTTAAAGAAAATAATTGCGATAGCGTGATTTCCTTAGGCGGTGGTTCTCCGCATGACTGTGCAAAAGGTATTGCGCTGGTGGCAGCCAATGGTGGTGATATCCGTGATTATGAAGGCGTTGACCGCTCTGCAAAACCGCAGCTGCCGATGATCGCCATCAATACCACTGCGGGTACAGCATCAGAAATGACTCGTTTCTGCATCATCACCGACGAAGCGCGTCACATCAAAATGGCGATTGTTGATAAGCACGTGACTCCGCTGCTTTCTGTCAATGACTCCTCGCTGATGATCGGTATGCCGAAGTCACTGACCGCCGCCACTGGTATGGACGCCTTAACGCACGCTATCGAAGCGTATGTTTCTATTGCCGCCACGCCGATCACTGACGCTTGTGCACTGAAAGCCGTGACCATGATTGCCGAAAACCTGCCGTTAGCCGTTGAAGATGGCAGTAATGCGAAAGCGCGTGAAGCAATGGCTTATGCCCAGTTCCTCGCCGGTATGGCGTTCAATAATGCTTCTCTGGGTTATGTTCATGCGATGGCGCACCAGCTGGGCGGTTTCTACAACCTGCCACACGGTGTATGTAACGCCGTTTTGCTGCCGCATGTTCAGGTATTCAACAGCAAAGTCGCCGCCGCACGTCTGCGTGACTGTGCCGCTGCAATGGGCGTGAACGTGACAGGTAAAAACGATGCGGAAGGTGCTGAAGCCTGCATTAACGCCATCCGTGAACTGGCGAAGAAAGTGGATATCCCGGCAGGCCTACGCGACCTGAACGTGAAAGAAGAAGATTTCGCGGTTCTGGCAACTAATGCCCTGAAAGATGCCTGTGGTTTTACTAACCCGATCCAGGCAACTCACGAAGAAATTGTGGCGATTTATCGCGCAGCGATGTAATCATCATTTCCACAACGGCTGGCAAATTGTCAGCCGCTTTTTCAACTATCTCTGTAACCCTTGCCCGTAAATTCGTGATAGCTGTCGTAAAGCTGTTACCGACTGGCGAAGATTTCGCCAGTCACGTCTACCCTTGTTATACCTCACACCGCAAGGAGACGATCATGACCAATAATCCCCCTTCAGCACAGATTAAGCCCGGCGAGTATGGTTTCCCCCTCAAGTTAAAAGCCCGCTATGACAACTTTATTGGCGGCGAATGGGTAGCCCCTGCCGACGGCGAGTATTACCAGAATCTGACGCCGGTGACCGGGCAGCTGCTGTGCGAAGTGGCGTCTTCGGGCAAACGAGACATCGATCTGGCGCTGGATGCTGCGCACAAAGTGAAAGATAAATGGGCGCACACCTCGGTGCAGGATCGCGCGGCGATTCTGTTTAAGATTGCCGATCGAATGGAACAAAACCTTGAGCTGTTAGCGACGGCTGAAACCTGGGATAACGGCAAACCCATTCGCGAAACCAGTGCTGCCGACGTGCCGCTGGCGATTGACCATTTTCGCTATTTCGCCTCGTGTATTCGGGCGCAGGAAGGTGGGATCAGTGAAGTTGATAGCGAAACCGTGGCCTATCATTTCCATGAACCGTTAGGCGTGGTGGGGCAGATTATCCCGTGGAACTTCCCGCTGCTGATGGCGAGCTGGAAAATGGCTCCCGCGCTGGCGGCGGGCAACTGTGTGGTGCTGAAACCCGCACGTCTTACCCCGCTTTCTGTACTGCTGCTAATGGAAATTGTCGGTGATTTACTGCCGCCGGGCGTGGTGAACGTGGTCAATGGCGCAGGTGGGGTAATTGGCGAATATCTGGCGACCTCGAAACGCATCGCCAAAGTGGCGTTTACCGGCTCAACGGAAGTGGGCCAACAAATTATGCAATACGCAACGCAAAACATTATTCCGGTGACGCTGGAGTTGGGCGGTAAGTCGCCAAATATCTTCTTTGCTGATGTGATGGATGAAGAAGATGCCTTTTTCGATAAAGCGCTGGAAGGCTTTGCACTGTTTGCCTTTAACCAGGGCGAAGTTTGCACCTGTCCGAGTCGTGCTTTAGTGCAGGAATCTATCTACGAACGCTTTATGGAACGCGCCATCCGCCGTGTCGAAAGCATTCGTAGCGGTAACCCGCTCGACAGCGTGACGCAAATGGGCGCGCAGGTTTCTCACGGGCAACTGGAAACCATCCTCAACTACATTGATATCGGTAAAAAAGAGGGCGCTGACGTGCTCACAGGCGGGCGGCGCAAGCTGCTGGAAGGTGAACTGAAAGACGGCTACTACCTCGAACCGACGATTCTGTTTGGTCAGAACAATATGCGGGTGTTCCAGGAGGAGATTTTTGGCCCGGTGCTGGCGGTGACCACCTTCAAAACGATGGAAGAAGCGCTGGAGCTGGCGAACGATACGCAATATGGCCTGGGCGCAGGCGTCTGGAGTCGTAACGGTAATCTGGCCTATAAGATGGGACGCGGCATTCAGGCCGGGCGCGTGTGGACCAACTGCTATCACGCTTACCCGGCACATGCTGCGTTTGGTGGCTACAAACAATCAGGTATCGGTCGCGAAACCCACAAGATGATGCTGGAGCATTACCAGCAAACCAAGTGCCTGCTGGTGAGCTACTCGGATAAACCGTTGGGGCTGTTCTGATATAAGAAGCTGGTCGCATTGGGTATTCATTGCCTGATGCGACGCTTACGCGTCTTATCATGCCTACGGGAACCTGACCGTAGGCCGGATAAGGCGTACACGCCGCATCCGGCATAAACAAAGCGCACGTTGTTACAATTTACGTTTTAAACCTACGTGCGCAATAACCCAGACTACGCCAACAGAAGTGCGTTTCTGGGGCGTGTTTTGTCAGGAGTTTAATCTCGCGTTTCGATGGTGAGCGGGCGAACCAGGCCGTAAATCACCATTGGTGATCCGAGGCCAATCAGCAATAAACGGTAGATAATTGAAGGTTTAATACGCTTAATCTGTACTGTGGATGTTTTACTGGAGTTATTCATTAGTTTGGCCAATAGTTCCACTATTTCAATATGATAAACCTCGTCCTGTTGAAAAACCAGACAGCACATTTAAGAAAGTATATAAAAAACAATATGTCGTTATATAAATAAGGAAATTGCACTGCATCATGGCATTTCATAATATGCGTTAATTGTTCTTTTTTATATTCTTTGAGGGAAATATGTTCCTGGACTATTTTGCACTGGGAGTGCTTATTTTTGTATTTCTGGTGATCTTCTATGGGATCATTATTTTACATGATATTCCCTACCTGATTGCCAAAAAACGTAATCATCCTCATGCCGACGCCATTCATGTTGCTGGTTGGGTGAGTCTTTTTACGTTACATGTTATCTGGCCGTTTTTGTGGATTTGGGCCACGCTTTACCGCCCGGAGCGGGGATGGGGAATGCAAAGCCATGATTCATCCGTTATGCAACTGCAACAGCGCATTGCCGGGCTGGAGAAACAGCTCGCCGACATCAAATCCTCTTCTGCCGAGTAATACTTATGGATTTACTGATTATTTTGACCTATGTGGCTTTTGCATGGGCAATGTTTAAGATCTTCAAAATTCCCGTAAATAAATGGACCATTCCCACAGCGGCCCTGGGTGGAATATTTATTGTCAGCGGTCTAATTCTGTTAATGAACTATAACCATCCGTATACCTTTAAAGCGCAAAAAGCGGTTATTTCTATTCCTGTTGTCCCACAGGTGACTGGTGTGGTGATTGAAGTGACGGATAAGAAAAATACGCTGATTAAAAAAGGTGAGGTGCTATTTCGACTGGACCCGACGCGTTATCAGGCGCGGGTGGATCGGCTGATGGCGGATATCGTTACCGCAGAACATAAACAGCGGGCGTTGGGCGCAGAGTTAGATGAGATGGCGGCGAATACTCAGCAGGCAAAGGCCACGCGGGATAAATTCGCTAAAGAGTATCAGCGTTACGCACGTGGCAGCCAGGCGAAAGTAAACCCGTTTTCAGAACGCGATATCGATGTGGCGCGGCAAAATTATCTGGCGCAGGAAGCCTCCGTGAAGTCATCGGCGGCGGAACAAAAACAGATCCAGAGCCAGCTGGATAGCCTGGTGTTGGGTGAACATTCTCAAATCGCCAGCCTGAAAGCACAGCTCGCGGAAGCAAAATATAACCTTGAGCAGACGATAGTGCGTGCGCCGAGCGATGGTTATGTGACCCAGGTACTGATTCGTCCGGGTACCTATGCCGCGTCGCTGCCGCTACGTCCGGTGATGGTGTTTATACCCGATCAGAAACGACAAATCGTGGCGCAGTTCCGTCAGAACTCCTTGCTGCGACTGGCTCCTGGCGACGATGCGGAAGTGGTGTTTAATGCTCTGCCAGGTAAGGTATTCAGCGGTAAGCTGGCAGCCATTAGTCCAGCCGTTCCCGGCGGAGCTTATCAGTCGACCGGCACCTTACAGACGTTAAACACAGCGCCGGGTTCAGATGGCGTTATCGCGACCATTGAACTGGATGAGCACACTGATTTGAGCGCTTTACCAGACGGTATTTACGCCCAGGTGGCGGTTTACTCTGATCATTTCAGCCATGTCTCGGTGATGCGCAAAGTGCTATTACGCATGACCAGCTGGGTGCATTACCTTTATCTCGATCATTAATCTTCGCTTTCCGCCGCTTGTTCAGGCCGCAGTTGCTGCGACTGAGCAAGCTGGTGGCGAATTTCACGCAGCATTTCATCCAGCACATACTGGACCCGCCAGGGCTGGTATTCCCGTTTACGGAAGATAGCCACCAGATCCAGCCACCATTCATAGGGTTGCTGAAAGCAGGGCACCAGCGTGCCGTCTTGCAGGTCGCTCTGCACACTTTTGTCTGGCGCAAACACAATCCCCAGGTGATTTCGTGCCAGCTCCAGCGCAGATTGCGTGTTGTCGCAAACGTAATTTCCCTTCACGCGATAATCCCGCACCTCTTTACTCCCGGCGACGTTGAAGCGCCAGATATTCGCGTCGTCGATCATCATCGAGTCGATCAAAATACAGGAGTGATGTTCGAGTTCGTCAGGACGGCTAATGGGATGTTTCTCAAGATAGCGCTGGCTGGCATAAGCGGTTACGGCATATTGGGTAATAAAACTGGCAACCAGCGATTCATCTTTTGGTGGAGCGTAGCTGATTAAAACATCACAATCATCAGGAAATTCGACGCCTTCATAAAAGGCATTACGCTCAAGATTGCAGGTTTTTAGCGATAAGGTGATATCACCGATATCTTTAATTTTATCGATTACATGTTTGGATAAATAGGTAATTATGCCGGTTGGGGCGTAGATGGTGACCCGACCACGTTTCTCATGCTTATAATCTGCAATAAAATTATTAAGCTGCTCGTTTCTGTCCAGCATGTCGTTGATGTACGGTAACAGCGCGGTACCAAAAGGTGTGAGCATCAGCTGCCGGGTGGTTCGGTCAAAGACTTTTAAACCCACTTTTGATTC
>OODO01000450.1_pt1 | contig 39221 bp, 24 predicted proteins | sample 1671261 | NCBI WGS metagenome assembly OODO01 (sample SAMN06348138, study PRJEB24527) | human gut metagenome | biome: human gut; feature: ankylosing spondylitis patient; material: feces | host: Homo sapiens | place: China | collected 2015-10 | reverse complement strand
AATGTAAAATTTATTTGAATAATGCACAAATAATATTGAGAGTTTATTTTGAAAACGAAATGAAATATTATTGAAAAGAAAACGAAACGAAAAATTTTTACATTTTTTCTTGGTTTATACTTGCTTTTTTATTTTCTTTGTCACATAAAAAGAAAGTAATCGCAAGATTTAATAAGAAATCAAAAATCGAAAGATAAGAAAATGAAACGTGAAGGCTTGATAAGACAGATGGCCGAAGAAAAGAGACCATGGGATTTATTGATAATAGGTGGCGGTGCTACGGGCTTGGGCGTGGCGGTGGATGCTTCGAGCCGGGGATACCGTGTCCTATTGGTAGAACAACATGATTTTGCAAAAGCGACTTCGAGTCGAAGCACGAAGCTGGTACATGGAGGGGTTCGCTATTTGCAACAAGGCGATGTATCTATGGTTGTGGAAGCGTTGCATGAGCGTGGTCGCTTATGGCGCAATGCCCCCCATTTGGTAAAGGATATGCGTTTCATTATCGGCAACTATCGTTGGTGGGAACGTCCTTTTTATACCATCGGGTTGTGTTGTTACGATTTGTTGGCCGGGCGATTGGGCTTGGGGAGGTCTTTGCCTTTGTCCAAGAAACAGACCTTGAAGGAGCTGCCGGGACTGCTGCACGATCATTTGCGTGGAGGCGTGGTTTACCACGACGGGCAATTCGACGATTCGAGAATGGCGATTACATTGATGCAGAGTGCTCATGACCACGGTGCGATATGCATCAATTATATGAAAGTAACGTCTTTGATTAAGAATGATTCCGGGAAGATTTGCGGGGCGGCTTTGGAAGATACTCTTGAAGGCGGAACGTATGAAGTAAATGTAAAAGGGGTAGTGAACGCTACCGGTGTTTATGTGGACGATATCATGCAAATGGATAAGCCGGAGAGTCGCAAGAAAGTACGTCCCAGTCAGGGAGTGCATATTGTAGTCGATGCCGCTTTCTTGGGAGGAAATTCGGCTTTGATGATACCGAAGACAAGGGACGGACGAGTATTGTTCGGTGTACCGTGGCATGGAAAGGCCGTATTGGGAACTACCGATACGCCATTGAATGAAAATTCATTAGAACCGAAGCCTCTGGACGAGGAGATAGATTTTATTCTCGATCAGGCGGGGCAGTATCTGACTCATAAACCGAAACGCAGCGATGTATTGTCTGTGTTCGCCGGATTGCGGCCGTTGGCTGCTCCTACGCATAGCGATTCCAAAAAGACCAAAGAAATTTCACGGAATCATAAAATATATGTTTCCGATTCGGGAATGCTTACGATAACCGGAGGGAAATGGACCACTTATCGTCAGATGGCCGAAGAAGCGGTGAATAAAGTAGCTGCTTTGATCGGTTTGGAACCGAGGGCTTGTGTGACTCGTAAAATGCAATTACATGGTTACCGGGAAGAAGTGGACCGTTCGGTTTGGGATTACGTGTACGGTAGCGATGCCGACCAAATCGCAGCATTGATAGAAAACGATGCCTCGTTGGGCGAGTTGCTTCATATCGGATATACTTTCCGGGTAGCTCATGTTATTTGGGCTGTGCGGGAGGAGATGGCTCAAACGGTGGAAGATGTATTGGCACGACGTGTTCGAGCGCTCTTTATGGATGCTCGGGCTGCTATGGAAATGGCTCCTCGTGTAGCGGCTATTATGGCTCGTGAAATGGGAAAAGATAAAAATTGGGAAACGGAACAAGTTAAAAATTTTACCAATCTGGCAAAAAATTATATTTTAGCCTAATTTTTTAGAGAGAGGATAGTGTATGTTGAAGTTATTCCAACCGGCTCCGGTTATCGATCCGCTTCCCAAAGAACGGGTGGACAAGGAGTATAAGAAGTTAAGATTACAGGTCTTTCTCGGTATATTTATCGGGTATGCAGGTTATTATCTGGTACGTAAAAATTTTTCGATTGCCATGCCTGCACTCGAACAGATGGGTTTCGATAAGGCCGATTTAGGTTGGGCTTTGTCTGCCGTTTCGATAGCTTATGGTATCAGTAAGTTCGTGATGGGTACAGTTTCCGACCATAGCAATGCTCGTGTGTTCATACCTTTGGGATTGATAGCTTCGGCAGTGATTATGACTGTTATGGGTCTTATCCCGTGGACGGTCAGTTCGCTTTCTATCATGCTTATGTTCTGCATCTTATTTGTAAATGGTTGGGTGCAAGGTATGGGTTGGCCTCCGTGTGGCCGGGTGATGGTTCACTGGTTTTCTGTCCGGGAACGAGGCGTAAAGATGTCTATATGGAATATCGCTCATAATGTCGGTGGAGCTCTTATGGCTCCTTTGGCGGTTTTCGGTATTACCATTTTCGGAGTCTGGGGCGGAGCTTTCTATTTCCCGGCTATGGTTGCCGTAATCATTGCGGTAATTGCCTATTTACTGGTGCGTGATACGCCTCAATCCTGTGGATTACCGCCTATCGAACTATATAAGCCGGAAGAGTGTACTCAGGCATATTCCGCCGAACAGGAAAAGGAACTCTCTACCAAAGAAATTCTGTTCGGGCATGTTTTCAATAATAAGCTTTTGTGGATTATCGCTTTTGCCAATGCGTTTATCTATTTTGTACGTTATGGTGTGTTAGATTGGGCGCCGATGTATCTCGAACAGGTGAAGCACATGGATTTGGCGAATAGCAGTTGGTCGTATTTTGCGTTCGAAATAGCCGGTATTTTCGGAACTATACTTTGTGGTTGGCTTTCCGATAAAGTTTTTAAAGGTCGTCGTGGTCCGGTGACTATTATTTATATGTTGCTGGTTATGCTGGCGGTTTATATTTATTGGAATAGTGCTTCGGCGATGGTAACCAACGTAGCTATGGCTGCGATAGGATTTCTCATTTACGGTCCGGTAATGTTGATAGGAGTCTCGGCTTTGGATTTGGTTCCTAAAAAAGCGGCTGGTACGGCTGCCGGTTTCACGGGGTTGTTCGGCTATTTGCTGGGATCGGCCGTGTTTGCCAATATCGGTATGGGATATATTTTCGAGCATTTCGGTTGGGACGGAGGCTTTATTCTGTTGCTATCCGCTTGTGCCGTAACTGTTGTGTTAATGTTGTTTTGTAAGGAGAATCGTTTGTAAATAGTTAAAAGATAGCTTGTTAAAGGAATGAATTTTTCATTCCTTATAATAATATATAGAAACTTCTAATTTAATAAGAACCATAAATCAAAAAAATTATGAATTTACTAACGAACACACTGCACAGGAGATGGTCTTGTTTACTCTTGATTATCGCCTTTATGTCTGGTTTCCAGATGTTCGCACAGTCCGTGGGAGCCAGCAATCAGTTGACTGGTAGGGTCTTAGATGAATATGACCAACCGATTATCGGGGCTGTTGTTAAAGTTTCGGGTACCTCTATCGGTCGTTCGACCGATGCCGACGGTGCTTTTACTATGAAAGACATACCTGCTAATGCAACGTTGGAGGTTTCGTATGTCGGTTATGAAAAACAAAGTATTCCTGTAAATGGAAAAAACTTTGTTCTGGTTAAATTAAAAGAAGCCAATCAATTACTGAATGAAGTGGTTGTAGTGGGGTATGGTACGCAGAAAAAAGTCAATTTGACCGGAGCTGTGGGAACCATCAGTGCCAAAGAAATCAATGCTCGTCCGGTAAGTAACGTTGCCATGGCGTTGCAGGGAGCCGATCCTTCGATGAATTTGAAGATGTCTTCCGGTCGTTCCAGCGGTGGATATGATTTGAATATTCGTGGTGAATCGTCTATATCGACATCAAACACACCACTGATTATGGTCGATGGAGTAGTGACCGAGTTGAATATGGTCAATCCCAACGATATCGAGTCGGTATCTATTTTGAAAGATGCTTCGGCTGCTTCTATTTACGGTGCGACGGCTTCGAAGGGTGTGATTTTGATTACCACTAAGACCGGCTCCGATTCTGCTGGAAAGGCTAGTGTGAATTTTAACGGACGTTTCGGTTGGTCGCAAAATACGACTTCGACCGATTATATGACTACGGGCTACGATCAGGTAAGTTTGGTCGATAAGGCTTATTATTCGCAATATGCGACCAATTTTACCAACTATACCGAAGAGGAAATGCAAATGCTGTATGAGCGTCGCAATGACAAGACTGAGCATCCCGATCGTCCGTGGATCGTTTTGCAGGACGACGGATCATATCGCTATTATGCCAATTTCGACTGGTACAACTATCTGTTCCGTAAAACTCGTCCCCAACAGGAATATAATCTTTCGGTAACCGGTGGAAACGATAAAGTGAAGTATTATGTGAGCGGTCGTTACAACCGTGAAGAGGGTATTTTAAATATCAATCCCGATACTTATGACACTTATTCTACAAGAGCGAAACTCGATGTGAAGATTAAACCGTGGTTGCGCTATTCGACCAATGTGAATTTCTTTTCATCTTCTTATAAGTACAGCGGATTGCCGGCCATAGACAATACGTTGATGGAGGTGGATAAAACCTTGATGTCATCATGGCCTGCCAAGACTCCCGAAGGTAAGGCTATTTATGCCGAGACGCATGCCAATACTACCATTAATGGAACCCCTCCCTATTTGGTTGACAATCGCGCGCGCCATGCTAACAATCAAAAGTATATAATTATAGGAAACCGTTTTGATATTGATATTTTTAAGGATTTGGTGTTGACGGTAGATTATAGTTATAAGTATCGTGGGCGATTGAATAAAGTTCGGAACCATAATTTGCACTATTCCAATAAGCAGGGTGAGGAAAAAACAATTGTTACCGGTAACTTCAAGGATTATTACAGGGAGAACCATTACGAGGATAACGAGCACAATTTGAATGTGTATGGAACCTATACCCACACGTGGAACAAGGCGCATAATTTTACGGCTTTGGCCGGTTATCAATATCGTGGAGCCCGCAATACCTATTTAAGTTTGCAACAGTTGGCACTATTGAGCGAGAATTTGTCGAGCTTTGCCAATGCGACGGGTGATATAACCCGTAGTCAGACAATTTCGGAATGGCGTAACAGCGGCTTTTTCGGTCGGGTGAACTACGATTATAAGAGTCGTTATCTGTTGGAAGTGAGTGCCCGTTACGATGGCACTTCCCGTTTCCGTAGCGATCACCGTTGGGTGTTCGTACCTTCTGCTTCCGCCGGTTGGCGTATCAGTGAAGAGAATTTTTGGGAACCTATCAGAGACGTAGTGGATAATACGAAAATACGTCTTTCTTACGGTAAATTGGGTAATCAGAATACCGGCGATACTTATGCCTATTTGGAGGAAATAGTGACGGGACAAACCCTTAATTATACGCTTGATGGAACTTCTAAATTACAATATTCCAAACCTTCCGATCCAAAGACCAGTTATCTTACATGGGAGACGATCGCTACGTGGAATATAGGTTTGGATATGTCGTTCCTCAATAACCGATTGACTTTCACAGGCGACTATTTTATTCGTAATACCGAAGGTATGTTGGCCGATTCGTATGAGTTGCCCGGAGTATTCGGAGCTAAGACACCGGACGAAAATTGTGCGGATTTACGTACTAACGGTTGGGAACTTTATTTAGGCTGGAACGATTCGTTCGCTTTGATGGGCAAACGCTTTAATTATACGGTATCGGCTACTTTGGGCGATAACAAGACGGTATTTACCAAATTCAATAATCCTGAGAAAAATTTGTCTAACCATTATGAAGGTAAAGTATTGGGTGAAATTTGGGGATATCGGGTAGACGGTTTGTTTGCTTCGGACGAGGAGGCCGCCGAATATACATCGAAAATCAATCAAGATGCTGTAAATGAACGTATTTTGACCGATAAGGTAGATCCTTATTATCGCGCAGGAGATTTGAAATTCCGTGATTTGGACGGGGACAATGTTATTTCTAAGGGTGATGATACGGCGTATGATGCAGGCGATAGAGAGATTATCGGTAACGAGACACCTCGTTATATGTATAGCTTCCGTTTGGGAGCCGACTGGAACGGTTTCGATTTAGGTATCTTCTTTCAGGGGGTAGGTAAGAGAGATTGGTATCCCAATTATCTTTCTACCGGTTTCTGGGGACCTTATTCCCGGGCATTCACGAGTTTTATTCCCGAGAACTTTATGGATCAATGCTGGTCCGAAGAGAATCGTGACGGATATTTTCCCCGTTTCCGTGGTTACCAGACTTTTGCTGGCAGTCAATTAGGAGTGAATAATGACCGCTATTTGCAAGATGCATCGTATATCCGGTTAAAGAATCTCACAGTGGGTTATACATTGCCGGTTTTGAAAAAGGTCTTTACCAAATTGCGTGTCTATTTTACCGGTGAAAATCTTTGGTACTGGTCGCCGATGTTGAAACATACCAAATACATCGATCCCGAAGCTGCCGGAGGAAACGGCAATACCGGTATGGCTTACAACTATTCGAGAAATTTCTCGGTGGGTGTGGATATTACATTTTAACGATTAAAAACAGAACGACAATGAAAAAGTATTTATATATATTCTGTACGTTGACCGGAGCTGCTTTGATGGGTTGTACCGATTTGGACTTGATTCCAGAGGATACGATGGCTCCCGAAAATTATTTTTCCAGCGAAGAGGAGCTACGTCAATACACCAATGCCTATTATGGCATGCTTCCCGGCGCCGATGATTTGAATGACATCTGTGCTGACGATGTCATCAAAAATATCTTGGATAACGAGATTTTGGGTAACCGTTATCCATCTACCGAGAAAGCTTGGGATTGGGACGATTTGCGTGTGATCAATTATTATTTTGAGAATAGCGGGGCTTGTAAAGACCAAAATGCACGTAGACATTATGACGGTTTTTCATACTTTATGCGTGCTTACTTCTATTTCACGAAAGTACAACGTTACGGCGATGTGCCTTATTACGACGAAGTAATCGGATCGAAAGATGAAGAACTGTTGTATAAACCCCGTGATTCTCGTAAATATGTGATGCAGAAGGTTGTGGAAGATTTGGATAGTGCTATATACATGTTGCCCGAGACGAAGACTCCGTATGAAGTGAACAAATGGACGGCTTTGGCATTGAAATCCCGCGCTACATTGTTCGAAGGAACGTTCCGTAAATATCACAATTTGGGCGATTGGGAAGAAATGCTGCAACAATCGGCAGCCGCTTCGTTGGAATTGATTCAAAAAGGAGGATTCTCGCTTTATAAGACAGGTTCTACTCCATATCGCGATTTGTTCGCTCGTCTCGATGCTCCTGCCGAGGAAATCATCTTGGGTCGTCGTTACAGTACAGAGCTTTCTATCTTGCATAATTCTCAGTGCAATTCGATGGCAGGTAATCAACGGGTGTCATTCACCAAACGTTTCGTAGATCATTATTTGATGGCCGACGGTTCTCGTTATACCGATAAGCCCGGGCATGAAAAGAATGAGTTCGTAGCCGAAGTGACCGGTCGCGATCCCCGTTTGTCTCAGACGATTCTGACTCCCGGTTACGTACAGAAAGGCACGATGAAGGAGATGATCAATACCTTGTCTAAATATACGTTGACCGGTTATCAATATATCAAATATGTGATGGAACCAAAATACGACCAATCCAACAAATCGCCGATGTATTTCCCGTTGTTCCGTTTGGCGGAAGTTTATCTGAACTACGCCGAAGCTAAGGCTGAATTGGGAACGTTGACGCAGGACGATTTAGATATTTCGGTCAATCTGTTACGTGATCGGGCAGGAATGGAAGATGCTCATATCGATATGGACGAGGCGAATGCCAATCCTGATCCTTATTTGATGGCCGATGTGACCGGTTATCCCAATGTGACGAAAAGTGCGATGACCGGTGTGATATTGGAAATACGTCGCGAACGCACGGTAGAGCTTTGTCTCGAAGGTTTCCGTTTGTTCGATATAATTCGTTGGAAAGAGGGTAAACAGCTTACCAACGAGTATCATGGGGTCTATTTCCCCGGAGAAGGTAAGTACGACTTGAACGGAGACGGAAAGATGGAAACAGCTATTTACAAGGATCAGGCTCCGTCGGGTTTGGGATTGACCAAATACAAATTGGGTGTGGATTTCTTCCTGACCAATGATACCGAAGGATATATGTGGCCTCACAAAGATGTGAAACGGACTTGGAATGAGGAACGTGATTATCTGTGGCCGATACCGACCGAAGAACGTGTATTGAACCATAACTTGACTCAAAACCCGGGTTGGGAAGACGGCTTGTCTTATTAAACTATTTTGGGGAGAATGGAGGTGACTATCTCTATTCTCCTCGCTAAAATTAAATATTTACCAATAATCTAATCTAAAAAAGTAGTTATGAAAAGAAAATTGACTTCTTGCCTGCTTGTTGCAGGGTTTATGTTGGCGACAGCACCCAGTGCGTTTGCCACGACGTATTTTATAAAAGTTGACGGTTCTGACGACACGGACGGTTCGTCGTGGGAACAAGCGATTAGTTATGACTATTTTGCCGAGAATATGGAACAAGGGAATTTCGCCGATGGCGATGTCTTTTGTTTTGCCGGTGGAGTGTATAAATTGTCCTCTCCCGATTTCGACAAATATTTAGCTATTAATCGAAGTGTGACTCTTTTGGGCGGTTTTGACCCTGCCAGTACGGGTACGAATACAGATATTACGTATCCTTCTCCTTATGAAACTGTCATTTCAGGGGCTATCGAGAGCGATGTAGCAGCTGTTCCCGGTAACCGTACTCACTTGTGGTATATGCAGAGACGTGAGGAAATAGACGGGGTGGATACGAAAACGAGATTGAATATTACCGTAAAAGGATTCACATTCAAACACGCTTTCCGCAACTACGATAGCGCCAGTAATTATAAAGGGGCGGTGATGGTATTCAATACCGATTTGGATATGCAATGGTGTAACTTTATTCAAAATGGAGCCGCCTTTATCGGAACATCTGGTTTGACACTTATTGCTTCTGATGCAAATGTCTCTGATTGTGTCTTTTCAGAAAACTTTTCTAGTGAGAAGGGTACTGCCTTAGGATTGTTTACAAGCTCGACTTATGCAGGAGATGAATATTTGACGCAAGCCGTGGTTCAACGCTGTCAGTTTACCGATAATTATTTTACGACCGACTATTATCCTGAATCTGAATGTGGTGAAGACGGTAAACCGGCTTATACCAATAAACTTCGCGGATCGGCGATCTTTTTGGGTAGCAGTGACGAGCGTGTCCGCCTCTATTTGGTGAACAGTTTGGTTGCCGATAACTATACCGAAGGATTCGGTGTTGTAATGGGCTATCCCGGAACGACGATGTATATGATTTCCAATACAATTGCTAATAAAGATTATACCGCTGAACAAGAAGCTCGTACGGTTGCTGGTAATAACAATACTACAAAGGATGTAGGTCGCGGTTTGGGGGTAATGAGCTATGGCGGATACAATTATATGGCGAATAATTATATTGTGAATGCTGTTTTAGGCGAATCCGCACCTTCTAATCCTGCTATATTATTGAGCCGTAATAGTGCTACTCGTCCGGGCACATGGAACAGTGGCGGTTATAATATTTCGGGTACGGCATGGTATTGTACCACTTGGGCTACTCCGAGGGATCGTACGCAAACTCCCGAAATTCAAGCGACATCACTTTTGTATCTGAGTGGCAACGACAAGGAAACATATACCTATGCCGATGTATTCGGAGAGACTACTTTCGGTGATAATGGGGGAAATACACAAACGCTGGTTCCGGCTACCCGTATGTCGAGTTTGACTCTCGATGAACTGAACGCTTTAAAAACCGAATGGAGTTTGCCGGAGAATATCGATTTGACCGTCGATCAACGCGGTTACAAACGCGCTGCTACTACTTGTGTGGGAGCTTATGACGGTGATGCTACGTCGGGTATTACAGGCTTGACGAATGTTAGCAAGGTTTCGGTAAGCACGTTGGGTAACGGTATATTCCAAGTGAATGGGGCAGATACCGACGTGACGGTTTACAATTTGAGCGGTAATGTCGTGAAAGTTGTACCGGCTAATGAAGTAATCGATTTGTCCTCTGCTGCTAAGGGAGTTTATATTATGACTGTGGGTGGACAGGCATTCAAAGTGATTAAATAACATCTCAATTAAGTAGTTTTTTCATCTGGTATGCTGCCGGAGTTCTTTCCGGCAGCATATTTTCACATTCTCATTACCTTTTTTCTTAATAATAAGTTTGATGTCGTACTATGAAATTGAAAATTTATTTATGGCTGGTTTTATGGTTAACGGTATGCAATTCATACGCTTCCGTTACGTGGAAAGTTTGGAATACGGACTATCGGGTAGATACTACATTTCATGCTAAAATAGGTCCCGGGACTACGCAGACTTCGTTGTTATTGACGGGGCCCGATACGACATTGACGGTTTTTTATTTGACGGTAGATCTTACCGATCCTTATGTGGATATAAGAACAGTGTGCGCTACGGATCATTTAGCCGGTGCTCAAACTGTTACACAGATGGCGGAAAGTCATAGTGTGGAGGGCGAAAGTCTTTATTTTGCGGGAATCAACGGTGGTTTTTTTGCGATGTCGGGGACTGCGAACGACGGAAAAACCAGTATTGTCGGTAGGCCGCATCATGCGTCGGTCGCCGAAGGTGAAATTTATAGGACATCTACATCGGCGATATGCCGTCATTTTGGAATTACGTCCGATAAAGTACCGTACCTTAGCAATGTTTCGGTCGATTTTGCCGGGACGATTACTACGGCTACCGATTCATATGCAATATCGGGAGTAAATGTTAATGCCGGAAACAATAAAATTATTCTCTATACCGATAAAATGCCGGGGCAAGTGACGCAGGTGACAGGCAGTTCTTTCCCGATGTATTATGAGGTCGCATTGATGCCGAAAGCAGGAGAACGCTTAGTTCCCGGGAAGCCTTGTAAGATGACCGTGAAAGGTGCATGGGCGAGAGGAACCAATATGGTGATTCCCGACGGTGGGTACGTAATTAGCGGAAAAGGCTTGGCAGGGCCTTTTATTCAAAGTTTGAATGATGGGGACGAAGTAGAGGTGAATTTACCGATGTCGTTTGATGGCGAGACCGTTATGGTGGAGCATCTGACTACCGGTAATCCCAAGATATTGGGAAACGGGGAGGTATTGAATACGGAAGGGGAGCGAGCTGATGCCATAGAGTGGCATCCCCGTACTTCAATTGGGTACAGTAAGGATAAGAAGAAATTGATTATGTTGGTCTGCGATGGTCGTACCGAAATTTCGCGAGGCGTTCGTACCCGGGAATTAGCCGACTTGATGCGATATGCCGGAGCCGATGAAGCACTGAATTTAGATGGAGGAGGTTCGAGCACATTGTATACCAGTATGTTGGGGGTAAGGAACTATCCCAGTTCGAAAGGTGTGCAGCGTAAGGTCGGCGATGGTGTATTCGTGGTTTCCACAGCACCTGCATCTTCGTTTGTCGGGGGAATAGATTTTGCGACACCTCCGCATGTCATATCCAAAGGAGAGGAATATAGTCCGACCGTTTACGGGTATAATGCCTATGGACTGTTGATAAATACGGAAATGTCTAATTATACGATTACTTGTGACGAACGGATAGGATATGTAAAAGCCGATGGTAAGACTTTTGTTGCCGACGGTATAGGTTTGGGTAAAATTTATGCTCGTACACCGGCCGGATATACTTGTGAAATGGAGGTCGTGGTGAAAGAGGATATAGATAATATCGTTTTCAGATTGGATTCGGTTGTGAGCGATTGTCATTATGAGTATCCGGTGGAAGTGTCGATGACGAAAAGTACCGGCGAGGTAGTGCCTCTTAATCCGAGTGCGCTTTCGTGGAGCAGTTCGGACGAGCATGTAGCTTTTGTGGAGAATGGTGTTTTGAAAGGCTTGCAAAACGGAATGGCCGAGATATGTGGCTCTATATCAGGAGTGTCGGATACTCTGAAAGTGAAAGTGCAGGAGCCCTCGAAACATGTATTGAATATAAATGACGGAACTCCCGATTGGCTGAAAGTTTCTTTCACAACCTCGGCCGGGTTTAAAAATACGTCGGTAACTAATTCCGAGAAAGAGGGGTTACAAATATCGTTTTTATATAACAGTACTTCGGCGAAAACGATTTCTTTGGCAGGGGATATTCCTCTGTATAGTCTGCCCGATACATTACGGATTCATATAAATCCGGGAGAAGTGAAGGTTAAGACGTTTTCTTGTACATTGAAACTTCCGTCGAAAAAGACAGTCGCAGTCGATTTACCGATTCCCGAAGCGAATAAAGAGAATATATGCGATATAGCTTTCCCCGATGTTTTGGGCGATGTTTTCGATATAGCGAATTATCCATTGGTGCTCTCGCATTTTACATTGGGTATGGATATAAATACGTTGGGGCAAAATTATCGGATAGATATTCCGGCCGTGGAATTGGTTTATAATTATTATAATGAAAATGCTTTGGACGTTCAGACGATAGAAGGTAAGTCTTTGGATTTGTCTGTATTGGGGCGGACGATATTGCTGGGTAAGGCGGTTGATCGGGTCGAGTTGTATAATGTTTCGGGGTGTTTGATCTCTTTGACCGAAAACAGCAATCATATATCGGCTCCGGGAATAGGTATGTATATAGTGAGGATAGTGACCGAAGGCAAAGTGTTCTCGCAAAAAATATGGATAAACAGATAGTTATTTTGAATATGAAAAGCAGATTTTTATTATCGGTGGTATTCTTTGGCATGATAGCCGGGCTTTCGGCTTCGCCTGTGTATAGAATGGGGTCGTATAATATCCGAGGGGAGAATGCGGCCGATACGGGAGATAAAGATTGGAATGTGCGGAAAGAATATGTGGTTAGAAATATTGTGGAGCATGATTTCGATGTGGTGGGCTTGCAAGAGAACAGCATCAAGATGTTGCCTCAATTGGAGGAATTGTTGGGCGACGATTATGCGACTCATTCTTGGGGAGCGATTTCCGAGACGAGCGGTACGCATACGACTATCGTATACAAGGCCGGGAAGTTTACTTTGCTGGATAAGGGTCAATATTTCTTGACATCGAACCCGGCGGCTCCGGATTTGTCATGGGATACGGCGGTACGCCGAAATACCGTGTGGGTGAAATTACAGGACAAGACGACCGGCGATGTATTTTTCTATTTCTCCACGCACCTCGACCATAAGGGCGTACTTGCACGTGCCGAAGGGGCGCGGATCAATGTGCAGAAAATGCAGAAAATAGCAGACGGTTATCCCGCTATTATCGTGGGTGACTTCAATGCCTACTATGCGGAGAAAGCGATGTATAACACATTCAATGCTTATTTAGACGATAGTCGCAAGGTGACGCAGACGGCTCCGGTTGGACCGGGTACTACGTTTGCACAGTGGAATCCTGCCGTTACGGGTGGAGAGCCCATAGACTATGTGTTTTGCGATCGGGTGAATGTGCTTTCTTACGAGACGATTACAGAAGACTTCGGGAGAGGAATTACGCCTTCCGATCATTTACCCATTTTGATTACTTGCACATTTAAAGATAATTTGGAGCGGGGCAAGTGGTATGTGAGCACGACTCCGTCGGCTGTTCCCGATGGTTCGAAAAACGCCCCGTTCAATAATTTGCAGGAGGCTATCGATGTCGCTTCGAAACACGATACTATTTTTATGACAGGAGGTGTTTTCTATCCGGTGGAAACATCGTCGCATGCAGGTCGGCAAGCGACGGTAAACGTGTATAAGAGCGTTCGTATTCATGGCGGATATGACGAGAGTTTCTCTTCGGTAGTCGGGAAAACGGAATTATCGGGGGATTTGAACCGGAACGATGTGACCGATGAGTCGGGTCGTATTGCATCGGGCGCGGAGGATAATGTCTATCATATAATGACCGTTGCCGATTCTTGTTTTGTGGAACTCGACGGTTTGAAGTTGACCGGGGGATATGCCGATGTGACAGGCTTCAATAGCGGAGCCGCTATTTATTCGAAAGGAATAGACCTCATTTTGAAAGATGTGGAGTTGTGTGATAATTATGCTTTGGCGTATGGAGGTGCTATATATTCCGGGGGAAATTTGAATATAAATCGGACGATGTTTGCTCGAAATCAATCCGGTTCTCAGGGTGGAGCATTTTATTTGGCTTCTCCGGGTTGGCGGTCGCATATATCTGATTCCTATTTCGTGCAGAATCGAGCGACACAGGGTAGTTCGGGATATTCGGACGGTGTGATTTTTTCCTTGTTGTCGGGGAATACGATAGCCGATAATGTCAGTAGTCGGAACGGGGTTTATACGCAGATGGGCGAGTCGGAGTATATGGTAAGTACATTTGTCAATAATACATTCGTCAATAATCGGTTGACTGCGAAAAGCAGTTCGCTTTCCGATAAAACCAATGGAGGTAGCGCTATTTATTTTAAGTCGGGGTCGGGAAGTTTGAATTTGGTGAATAATACGATTGTCGGCAATACCGATTCGTGTTATACGACGAGCGGCGTTCCTTCGGTCAATTTCAACGGTTCTGCCGTACATGTGATTTCGGGAAAGGTGAGATTGGTAAATAACATAATCGCCGGTAATTTTTCTTCGGCTGCCGCTGCGGGGGAAGTCTATTTAGGAGAGTCGGCCTCCTTACAAAACTCTACATATAATTTGTATGGTGGAGCAGATAGAATGAATATTACGGCAAAATCTACCGATATGGTATGTCGCAATTATGACCGTTGTGTACAGGATTTGCAGAAAGTGTTGGATAGTGAAATCGTCGATGGAAAATTATCCTTGCTGTTATCCGATAATGGGGGATTTGTACCTACTGTAAAAGTGAAGTCCGTTGCATGCGGAAATAATAACCTGAATGTATTGAGTGCTGCTGCTCTGAGGGAATCTACTTTCTATATCGACATAAACGATAATGGAGTTTATACGGATAATCTGGCTGTCGATGGGAGAGGCGTAATCCGCAATACTACCGGCTCTATGATAGGTGCTTATGAATATACAGGAGAGTCTGGAATGGAACCTAATGTACAACAGAATTCGATAAGAGTTTTTGTTTCGGAAGATAACCTTTATGTTATTTCTGATAGTTTTACAGTTGGATATACAATATATAACCAGTCGGGTAGTTTGCAAATGAAAGGAGAGGCGGTTTCGGGTCGACCTGTCGATGTGTCGATTTTGCCAGCCGGTGTTTATATGGTGGAAACCAACGATAGGTCGGGTGGTATAGAATTTACCAAAGTGTTGAAAAATAATTAATTGAAGTATATTATGATAAAGTTAGGCAGAGATTATTGGAGCAAACTTTTATTGATAGGTTTGATATTCGGTTTTGTAGCTTGCGGATCGAAAGACGAACCTTCGAAAGAGGGTGATAATACCCCTTCGTTCCCGGTTACGACCGATACGACTTCGGTCTTGGTGAAGAAAATATTGAGTCGTACCGATTTGGTGGTGAAAGTAAACCGGGTGACGACAGAGGAGCGGTATCCGGGATTGGTATTTTCCGAGATTGACTTTCACACGGCTAAGGCTCGCCAGCATGCTTATGTGGCGGAAGTCGACGTGAATAAATTGACTATTGCGACGACTACACCGTTCGGTGAAGTGAATACCATGCCGACAAAAGTCAATACGATTCCCGAACAGACGAAGTATCTCGAAAATTCGGGACGCCGGGTGCATGTTGCCGTGAACGGTGGTTTTTGGGTGTATGAAAAAGACTCGAAAGGTGAAACGACTTTAATTAAACCGAAACATCTTTTTTGGAAAGACGGATATCCGTTGAGCGATTGGTGGCAAGATCCCAATCATGAATTTACGGTCTATATGACAAAAGACGGAAAGGTGGATATCGATATTGCCAGCAATGTTATCAAACATAAAGCCGATATTTATCAAGCATTGGGCGGTTTGGGTTGTTTGATTAAACGAGGTGTATTTAATGACGGGATCAGCAGTATAGGTACATATTTGTGCGATACACACCCCCGTACGGCAATAGGACTGTCGGAAGACAAACAAACGTTGTACGTCGTGGTGGTAGATGGCCGGCGAACGAATTATGCCGAGGGTTTGGATATTTACGAATTGGCCGATTTTATGTGGGGAATAGGTAGCTATGATGCCGTGAATTATGACGGGGGAGGTTCCTCGACAATGGTTTTGCGGGACGAAGATGAAAAGACGAAGGCTTCGTTTATTGTTCGTAATCGTCCTTCCGACGGTTCTCCCAGAGCTGTCGGGAATGGATTAGCTATCGTAGAGAAAGACTAAATGTGATACCGTATGAAAATATTGATTCATGTGAAGAGTTTGAATATCTGTGTATAGAGGTGTGAAAATAAATTTTGTGAGCCGAAACAAAAAAATTTGTTTCGGCTTTTGTTTGCGTTATCTTTGTGCCAAATAATAAACGTATGTCTGAATTGCTATGTAAGGTTCTATTTATCGATTTGGACGATACAATATGGGATTTCAAGGCAAATTCCGTGTTGTCTTTGCGGCAAGTTTACGATGAGTTTGCATTGAAAAAAGAGATTCCCGATTATGACCGATTCAAGTCGTTGTATATGGCGACGAATCACGAATTGTGGGAGTTGTATCATCACAATCGGATAACGAAAGATTATTTGATAGTCGAGCGGTTTTCTCGTCCGCTTCGGCATGCAGGTAGTAAAATGTCCGAGGATAAGGAGTTTATCATGGCCTTGAACGATCGCTACCTCGATGTATTGTCCCAGCAGAAGACATTGGTTCCGGGAGCGGTCGAATTGTTGGATTATCTTACGGAAAGAGGCTATCCCTTGTATATATTGAGCAACGGTTTTGCCGAGGTTCAATCCCGTAAATTGGAGTCGGGTGGTATTTCTCATTATTTCAAACGATTGATTCTTTCCGATGAAATAGGTATTACCAAACCCGACCGGCGTTTGTTCGACTATGCTTTGCAGATTGTGGGGGCAGAGGCTTCGGAAACATTGATTGTCGGCGATAATTACGATGCCGATATATTGGGAGCCATGAATGCCGGCTGGAAGACTATTTATTTTAACAGGGATAATCTCGTTATTCCCGGAGCCCGACCCGATTATACCGCTACTTCCCTTTCTGAAATAAAACAAATTTTATGACCGATTGCCAGAATCCATAAAGATGAAATTCTTTCACTGTTTTTCAACGGATAAAACCGCTTCGATGGAGTCTTTCGCCCGGCTCTTGATTGCGATACCTTTGGTCAGTTATGTGCTGGCCGTGCTATCTTTATGGGTAGGTTTGCAAATAAATAGTTTTATTTTTCCGATTGCTGTATGTATATCGGTTTTATGGGAGTGTTCCGATAGGAGAATCCGGGGATGTGTGAGGTGGACCACGACTGTTGCCGTGCTTGTCGTACTGTCGGTTACTCTTGGGTTATCCGCTTGTATTTACGATCGGTCGTTCGACGGTCAATGGTATCATGCTTGTACGATTCGGGAGTTGGTGAACGGGTGGAATCCGATCTATTCTTCTGCGTGCAGCCCTACTCCTATCGATGGATATACTGTTTTATGGGTAGAGCATTATCCAAGAGGAATAGAAACAATTGCAGCTACGATTGTTTCCTGTATGGGGAATCTGGATGCCGGTAAAGCATTGAATTTATGGTTCGTATTTTCTTCCATAGTATATATCTATTTATTCTTATGTTATTGTTTGCCGACGATGAATAAATATTTACGCATATGGGTTGCTTTGGTGGTTGCTCTCAATCCGGTCGTGATTAATCAGATGTGTACCTATTATATAGATTGGACCCTTTATACGCTTTTGGTTATTTTCCTTATTAACATGTATCTCTTTTTTGTGAAAGGGATACGAAGGGCTTTGCATATCGACTTATTGTTATTGTTCTTTATTCCGGCGATAAAATTCAATATTTTCTTTTGGATCGTGCTGTGGGGAGGAATCTGTTTCTTTGCATTGTTGAGAAAAAGCCGTTACAAACATTCCTTTCGATTGACTGCGGTATGTGCGGTCGTTGTTTTGTTAGGGATTGGTGTTGGTGCATACAATCCCTATCTGACTAATTGGAAGGAGCACGGTTCTCCTGTTTATCCTCTTTCGGGGAATGGTAAAGTCGATATTATGGATTGTCAAGTATTGCCGGCGATACGAGGGAAATCTAATGCCGAGGCAGCTTTAATATCGGTGGCTTCTAATCCTTCCGACGATATGCTGTCCGAAGACATACATGTGTTCGGGATTTCTAAAATCGACATATTATCGTCGGTCGCATCTGATGTTCGAATCGGAGGATTCGGTATATTCTTTTTCGAAGCGATTTTGTTGTCTATCGTTTTGTTCGTTTGTACGGGGCATATTCGTCGTATGCGTTGGTATCTGTCGGTTCTTGTCGGGTTGCTCGTTTCATTGGTTATTCTTCCGTCGGGGTGGTGGGCTCGATATGTCGCCTTTTTCTATCTATTCCCGTTCGTTATGCTGTTTTATGCCGAACGGTTCGGGTTGAAAACCCGTTTCTCCCGTGGATTGCATATACTGATTCTTTCATTGCTTTCTGCCGACATTTTTATCTGTTTGTCTGGCTTAGCGGTCAAGAATATCGTGTATAAGGAAACGATAGATTATGTGTTGGAAAAGATGGAGTCTTCGCCGGGAGAGGCGAAACTGTATACCCGGAACTACTCGTTTCTCGATAAATTGGAACGGCGTTCGATTCCATATAAATTATTCCCCGATACGGAAATGAAAGACAAGCTCGATATTCCTTGTCCTATTTATATGAATAGGACGGATTTCGATTTTGAAACTGACCAGCCGTGGATATTATCGCTCCGTCCTTCGTTTCAATTAAAGTGGAGCGATAATAATCGGTACGAGGGGCAAGACGAATGAGTTTCCGTCATGCGGGTTTAACTTGTTTTTTGGCTTTTTTTTCTTCCCAACTGAATGACCGGAGCTTGTCTTTCTCGGTTATGGTGCGTATAACCCGACAAGGATTTCCTCCGGCGATGACGTTGGACGGAATATCGTTTGTGACGACACTCCCGGCAGCAATGATACTATTGTCTCCTATGGTTACACCCGGAGTGATGGTAACTCCTCCGCAGATCCATACGTTATTCCCGACCGTAATAGGCCATGCGTATTCGAGCCATTCGTTTCGTCGCTCGACATCGGAGGGGTGACCTGCCGTATAGAAGCTCACGTTGGGGGCGATGAGCACGTTGTCGCCTATGGTGATGGGAGCCTCGTCGAGCATAACGCAATTGTAGTTGGCAAAGAAATTTTTGCCCAAGTGAATGTTATGCCCATAGTCGCAAAAGAAAGGCGATATGATTATGAATTTTTCGGGTGTAGTACCAATGATTTCCCGAATGAGTTTTTCTCTTTCTTCTAATTGAGAGGGCCTCAGATGATTGAGTTCAAAAATTTTATCTCGGGTAGATAGCAATTGTTCGATTAGTTCGGGGATTGCGGCATCATACAATTCCCCCTTTTCCATTTTCTCTTTTTCTGTCATATTTGTTTATTCTTCATTTATAAAATGAACTCCGTCTACTTTGGATAAACGTTTTTTTAAATTGTCCATCAGCGAACGGCGTATGCGTAGGGTCATCTCGCAATCCATATCGAATATTTGAGATACGATGGTGGGTCCTTCTTCCTTGACGATACGCATAACTTCGTTCATCAGAGGGTATTCGAATCCGAAATGTACCTCGTCTTCGACTTGCCGTTCGATTATTTCGTTTGCGGCAATGGCTTCGGAGGCGGCTTCGCGATAGGCGACGATTAGTCCGCTCGTGCCTAATTTTATTCCACCGAAGTATCGGACGACGACAATGAGAATATCGGTTAGTCCCGCCGAATTGATTTGTCCGAGGATAGGTTTTCCGGCCGTTCCCGAAGGTTCTCCGTTATCGTTCGAGCGAAAATCGGTTCGTTGGGACCCTAGCATATATGCCCAGCAGACATGACGAGCATCGTAATACTCCTTTTGATATTTTTCGAGTTGCTTTTTGACGTCTTCCACCGATGAAACCGGTATGGCGAATGCAAGGAATTTACTCATCTTTTCTTTATAAATTCCTTCCGATGTGCGCGATATGGTGAGGTAGGTATCGTCCATAAAAAAAGAGCTTACTTTAACGAACAAAAGTAAGCTCTTTTCTGCGAATACGCAAGTGTCAATATTTGTGTTCGTTGCTTTCCATTTCTTGGGCAGTGATAGGCTTGGCATCCATAGCTCGCCAGACGTAAACGATATAGGCGAGAACAAATGGGATAAGTAACGATACTATACTCATGGTTTTCAAGGTGAACAGGCTGGAAGAACTATTGTAAATCGTCAGTGAACTTTGCATGTCTACGGACGAGGGATAATAAGCCGTATGGTTATATCCGGCAATGAAAAACAGACTGAGAACTACTAAGATCGTTCCTATACCCGAAAACCAGATTCCTTTTGTGAAGTGTTGACCGAATACGGAACGGATAAGGGCGTATAACACCAAAACGACTCCTGCCAAAAACAGAATAGCAACCCACGGCATTTCCACGAAATTGAAGAAATATTTGTAGGGACGAACAGCGATAATGCCCGAATCGGTAGCTACTTCATAGCCGTCGGCCAATAGAGTCGCTGTAACGAACGATAGGAAGAGAATAACGAATAAAACGCCGTTGAATAATACTTGTTTCCGGGATTTCTCGAAAATACTGTCGTTCTTGATATTGTTCATGAAATATAAGGCTCCTTGCGTACGGGCAAGAAATAGAACAGTAAATCCGAGTAAGAGATTACGGACATCGAGAATAGCTTCCAGCCCGTGCCAATCGTTTGTCCAACTGCTGATAACCGGAGAGCCTATGGTTGTCAAGTTCCCTTTGTCGACGATAAAGTCCGACCCTGTGAAAAACGAGCCTACGGCTATACCTAATAATACGGGACCGACGATACCATTGATTAAAAGAAAGGTGTCGTAGGTCTTTTTCCCGAGGAAATTCCCGCTCTTTGAACGGTATTCGTATGATACGGCTTGTATGATAAAGCTGAACAGTATGGCCATCCATAACCAATAGGCTCCGCCGAAACTGGTCGAATAAAATAGAGGAAACGAGGCGAAGAACGCTCCTCCGAATACGACGAGGGTGGTGAATGTAAATTCCCATTTGCGGCCTAAGGAGTTCACCATCATGCTTTTCTCGGTTTCGGTTCTACCCATGACTGCCAATAGGGATTGACCGCCTTGTACGAACAACAGGAATACCAGTAACGCGCCTAACAGCGATATAAGAAACCACCAGTAGTTCTGGTAAAATAATTCATTCAGTTCCATAGTTTTTTATTTTTGTTCGGTTCCTTTTTTTATTTGTTTCAACATGATGCCTACTTCGGCGATCAACAGTACGGTGAACAGTACGGCAAACATCCAGAATGTCGTTTGCACCGAGGCCACTTCGATGTTAGAGATCGCTGCGAAGGTAGGCATGATATCTTGTATTACCCACGGTTGGCGTCCCATTTCCGCTACGATCCAGCCTGACTCCAAGCAGACATATCCGAGAGGAATCGTTAGAACGGCAATCCATAGCACCCATTTCAACTTTTGCAATTTCTCTTTATAGGATAACACCAAAATGAGAATAAAGAACAAGAGGAAATAGCCTCCTAAAATAATCATGATGTGGAACGAATAGAATACGAACGGCACATGTGGAATGAGCTGTTCTACCGAGTCGATATATCCGTAACCGAAATATTCATAGTTTGCCTCTAACCTTGTTTTGGCTTCGTTCATGGCCTCTGTGTCGTTGTCCTTTCGGGCGGTGTTGAAGTCGGCGAGAGCTGCGATGGCTAAACGGCCTCGCTCCATCTTTTCTTGGGCGGAAAGAGCGATGATTTCCTCTCCTTTCAGATTTTTGTCGACGTAACCTCCGTTAATAATATCGTTGATTCCGGGAACGAATCCGTCGATTTCCCGGGTCGCCAAGATGGATAACAGTTTGGGTATGGGTATGTCGAAAAGAAATTCTTTCTCGTCGTTGTCGTATTTCTTGTCGGGATTGAGTATCCCGAAAGCGATGAGTTCTTGTCCGTTTTTACCGTTGTAAACTCCTTCCATAGCCGCCAGTTTCATAGGCTGCTTGTCTGCGACCTGATAAGCGGACCCGTCGCCCGTGTAGGCTACGACGAGCGAGCCTATCAATCCTACCCATGCTCCCACACGAATGCTGTTACGGGCTAAGAAATTCTCCCGGTTTTTAATCAGATACCAAGCGCTTACCCCCACTACGAATATACCGCCCAATACCCAGCCGGACGAGACGGCATGGAAAAATTTGTTGACAGCGACGGGTGAGAGTACCAGTGCCCAGAAATCGTCCATAACGTTTCGTGCAGTTTCCGGGTCGAATTTCATACCCACAGGGTATTGCATCCATGAATTGGCCACCAATATCCAAAGAGCCGATATGGTAGCGCCTATTGCCGTGAGCCATGTAGAGGCCAAATGGAATCTTTTGCTGACTTTGTTCCAGCCGAAAAACATGACTGCGATGAAAGTCGCTTCCATAAAAAAGGCCATGATTCCTTCTATGGCAAGGGGAGCTCCGAAAATATCGCCTACGAACCAGCTATAATTCGACCAGTTCGTGCCGAACTGAAATTCGAGGATAATCCCCGTTGCTACTCCGATTGCAAAATTGACTCCGAAAAGGGTCATCCAATACTTGGTAATCGTTTTCCACCGTTCGTCGCCGGTACGGTAATAAATGGTTTCCATTATACCCACGATTACTCCCAGTCCCAATGTAAGGGGAACAAATAGCCAGTGGTAAATGGCGGTGAGGGCGAATTGTGCTCTCGACCAATCTACAAGGGAAAAAAGATCGTTCATGGTTACTTATGATTGTTGATTTTTAGGATTATTCGGAGTAATGAGATTCTCGATGACTTGGTTGGCTCTCTCCTCGTCGGTATCGTATTTCTGTTGCAAGATATTGGGGAAAAAGAATAACCGCAAGATAAAAAACATGATGAACAACTTGATGAGGATAATTGCCCAAAGAGTTTTACCTAAGGTCATGTTTCGAAATCCTTCCATATAAAATCGCCAGATTTTCAGAGGGATACTATTGTTTTTCAAAATCTTGTTTTCCTCCATGCGTATTATCTTCAACGAATATGTTCACAATATTCGGTAAAATTTATGATTAATACAAATTTGTACACATTATTTTTCGGATAAAATAAATTTCTATTTTTTTGAAGTAACGATTGGATTGTATGTTTGGTTTGGAATATTTTTAATAAAAAATAGAAAGGAGTCGATAATTTATGTTACCTTTGCAACGCATTGGTTTCAAAGCCCCGGTCGGGGTGTAGAATGAAAAGGGAATCGGGTGTGAATCCCGAACAGTCCCGCTGCTGTGAACTCCAAAAAAGGTTCCGAGAATACTGAAAGCCACTGATTATGACGATTGGGAAGGCCTCGGTTACCGGAGTAAGTCAGAAGACCTGCCATGCTGTTTGTCATTAGCTTTCGTGGGGTAGAGCTTGTGAATCTGCGGAGTAAATATAAAGCCGCTTGTTTGCATGGATTTTTAGGCATTATACCCGAAGGCTGTTTATGAAAGGATAGGCCGATGAAGACTTTTTATCGATGTGTGTGGGGTATGATGGTGTCGCTGCTTTGTGGTGTGGGACAAGCGAATGCCGATTCTTCTTCTCTTGACTCGATACAGACATTGGGAGAGGTAATGGTTACCGCCAACCGGTATAACGAAGTGATTCCTTCGCAGAAGCTCACCGGAAAGGAACTGAAAGCGTTGAATAGTTTTTCGGTCGCCGATGCCATACGTTATTTTTCCGGTTTGCAAATTAAGGATTATGGCGGCGTGGGTGGATTGAAAACTGTCAACATTCGCAGCATGGGTACAAACCACATGGGTGTTTATTATAATGGAATTCAGTTGGGGAATGCTCAGAACGGACAAGTGGATTTGGGCAAGTTTTCGCTTGAAAATATAGAGGAAATATCGTTGTATAACGGTCAAAAAAGCGAGATATTCCAGTCTGCCCGGGAGTTCGGTTCGGCGGGCTCTATCTATTTGACGACACGTCGCCCTAAATTTAAACCGGGAGAAAAATCGCATTTGAAAGCATCTGTGAAGGCCGGGTCATTCGATTTGCTGAATCCTTCGGTTCTGTTTGAATATAAACTTAGCGAGATGGTCAGCATGACATTCAATAGCGAGTGGATCAATTCGAGCGGGAAATATAAATTCCGTTACCGGCGGGTGACTCCTTCGGGAGAGACGGCATACGATACCACGGCTACCCGTAAAAACGGAGACATCGATGCCGTTCGGTTCGAAGGAGGATTGCAAGGTTACTTGCCCAACGGTTATTGGAAAGCCTATGTTTATCATTATAGTTCCGAGCGGGGGATTCCGGGGGCTATCGTCAATAACGTGTGGCGCAACGGAGAGCGTTTGTGGGACCGGAATTCTTTCGTGCAGGGTGTCTATCAACAGGATATTACCCGCAAATATGGGATTAAGGTGAATGCCAAGTATGCTTTCGATTATACCCATTATATGAATAACGACGATAAGCTGATGCGGGTCGACAACCAGTATAAACAACGAGAGGTTTATGTCTCGGTAGCCAATAAGTATTCGATATTCAGAAATTGGGACGTCTCGGTGGCATACGACATGCAGTGGAACGGTTTGTCGGAGTACATGTCGGCCGACCGGTACACGCACTGGATTTCGGCGGCAACGGCTTTTTCCCTTGCCGACCGTTTGAAAATGCAGGCCAGTGTTTTGGCGACTTTGGTCGATGAGAAAGCATCGGGACAAGTAAAAGCGCCTAATAAAAGTAAAGTGACTCCGGCGGTATTTCTTTCTTATCAACCGTTTAAAAAATATAATTGGGTGTTTCGCGCTTTTTATAAACAGATATATCGCATGCCCACCTTCAATGACTTGTACTATGCCGATATGGGTAACTCGGTGTTGAAGCCCGAGAGCGCTACGCAATACAATGTGGGATTTACTTATGCTGTCGCTCCGAAAACGGGTTTCCTTTCGGGGTTTCATGCAGGGGCCGACGTTTATTATAACCTCGTTTCCGACAAGATTATCGCCTATCCCAAAGGACAGCAGTTCCGGTGGACTATGCTCAATCTCGGTAAAGTCGATATCCGGGGTGTCGACGTTCAGGCTACGGCGACTTTCCGTTTGCCGTATGAAATAAGTTTAATGACGAAGGTGCAATACACCTATCAAGAGGCGATAGATATAACCAGTCCTCGGGATAACTATTACCGCGACCAGATTCCGTATATACCCTGGCATAGCGGATCGGCCATATTGAATTTGAGCTATGACGATTGGAGTTTGAATTATAGTTTCGTATATGTAGGGGAACGGTACAATCAGCAAGAAAATATCGAATATAATTATGTGCAGCCGTGGTACACGAGCGATATATCTTTGGTGAAATCGTTTCGGATAAAATCGGTGAACCTGAAAGTGACGGCCGAGGTTAATAATGTGTTTGATCAGGCATACGACGTCGTTCTTAATTATCCTATGCCCATGCGTAACTATCGTTTTGGAATTGCCATTGAATTGTAATGAGATCGGTTGTCGCACATATTGTTTCGTGTATCCTGCTGGCGGGAATATCGTTGATGACTTCCTGTCGGGAAGACGAGGTCATTATCTTGGCGGAATATGAACGATTGCCGCTCGGAGACAACAGCCGGTCTGATTATGCCGGACTTTATTTGTTGAACGAGGGGAATATGGGTTCGAATAAATGTACGCTCGATTTCGTCGATTTCGAAAACGGCTATTATGTCCGTAACTTGTATGCCGAGAAGAATCCTAACGTGGTAAAGGAGTTGGGCGACGTGGGTAACGATGTCCAGATATATGGTTCCAAGATGTATGCGGTTATCAACTGTTCGCATAAGGTCGAAGTCCTCGATGCTCGTTCTTGTCAGCGATTGGGACAAGTGGACATACCTAATTGCCGATATATCGCCTTCGATAAAGGTTTTGCTTATGTTTCGGCTTATGTAGGTCCGGTAGGGATAGACCCGAATGCTCAGCTCGGAGCTGTCTTTCAAGTCGATACCGCTACTCTCGAAATTACGGCCGAAGTAACGGTGGGTTATCAACCCGATGAGTTGGTCATTCAAGACGGCCTTATTTATGTGGCTAATTCAGGCGGTTATCGTAAACCGAATTATGATAATACGGTTTCGGTGATCGATATCGAAACGATGACGCAGATACGAAAGATTCCCGTAGGAATTAACTTGCATCGTATCCGGGCGGATAAATACGGGAAATTATGGGTTTCATCTCGGGGTGATTATGAGAAGATTCCTTCCCGTCTTTTCGTTCTGGAAAAAGATAAGCGTACAAACCGCATGGAGGTGAGAGATACTTTGAATGTCTCTTGCAGCGAGATGGATATTTGCGGCGATTCGCTTTATCTGTATAGCGTGGAGTGGAGTAATATTTCGCAAGAAAATAATGTTACTTACGGTATTATCGATGTTCGTACCGGGGAATTGATTTCAAATAGTTTTATTAAGGACGGTACGGAAACCGATATAGAAATCCCTTATGGATTGAAAGTAAATCCCGAGACCGGAGACGTTTATGTAACGGATGCCAAGAATTACGTGTCGAGCGGAAATCTGCATTGTTATGGACGGGACGGGATAAGAAAATGGAGCGTTCGTACCGGGGATATTCCGGCGCACATGGCTTTTTTGTATAAAAATAAATAAACCGATATGAAGAAAGTGTGGTATGTTTTGTCGATGGCTTTGATTTTGCTGATAGCCTCTTGTCAGTCCGATAATCCTTCTATGATTACATTAGGGCTTGACGATACGTATGTAGTGGAACGCATGAAGGGCTTGACGTTACACCCGGGTTTTACCGGAGAACGATACGAATGGGCCCTTTCTTACGAGTCCGATTCGGTATCTGTCACCGATTCGATTGTGGCGACGACACGCGATTATACGTTTGTAGCAAGTGAAACGGGAACATATCGGTTGCGATTCCAGATTTATGATGCGGCTAATCCCATAACCCATCTTATGCGTATTGTCGTTCGCAAAGAAGAGGTAGCTTATAGCCCTTACATAACTAAGGTTTATGAATATCGCCCTGCACCGGGACAGTTTGTCAATGAGCTTCCGAGATATACCGAGGGAGATACCGAAGAATCTATGCGGCAGAAAGTCGAAGATTGTTTGGCATACGACGCCCGTACGATGGTCTCGTTGGGAGGCTACGGCGGATATATTGTCGTCGGGTTCGACCATACGATTGTCAATCGGCCGGGAGAATACGATTTCAAAATATTGGGTAATGCATTTTATGCCAATGACAATCCTCGTCCCGATGCCCCATTGGGAGGTAGTAGCGAACCCGGGATAGTGATGGTCTCGGTCGATACGAACGGGAATGGCGTTCCCGATGATGAATGGTACGAGTTGGCCGGTAGCGAATATTATAAAAAAGAGACTTTGAAGAATTATGAAATAACCTACTATCGACCCGATGAAAACAAGGAGCCGGTGACTTGTTCCAATCCGAATATCACGGATTCTACGTATGTCCGGTGGACCGACAATTATGGAAATACAGGATATATATCGCAACTCACTTTCCATAAGCAACCGTATTATCCACAATGGATTTCGGAAAGTTCGATAACTTTCAAAGGGAGCAGGCTTGCCGATAACGCTATCGACGAGAGTGGAAACGGGAGTTATTATGTCCTTTACGCATACGATTGGGGTTATGCGGATAATCACCCCAACAGTAGCGAAAAGTCCAATTTTAAAATCGATTGGGCGGTGGATAGCGAAGGTAATCCGGTCGATTTACCGGGTGTCGATTTCATAAAAATTTATACGGGAGTGAACCAATTCAACGGTTGGTTGGGCGAATGTTCGACCGAAGTAATGGGTGTTACCGATTTACATATAGAAGAATGACTATGAAAAAATAGAAAGAAACGAGAGGAAAATAACTAAAAAAATATAGTGCACACAGGTTCGGCTACTTGAAAAAGGTCCGCCGATTAAAAGGGAATCGGGTGTAAGTCCCGAACAGTCCCGCTGCTGTAAGCTCCACAAAAAGGTCCCGAGAATACTGAAAGCCACTGATTATGACGATTGGGAAGGCATCGGTTACCGGAGTAAGTCAGAAGACCTGCCGTGTGTATTGTCCGAAAAGCTTGCGAGGTATGAGCTGTGACAAAAAAACGCCGGGAAGTCCGGGAAAGTTTTGGAAGCATATAAGTGGTGTATCTTGCAAGTATTGAATGAGAAAGAACTATTTATTTAATACTTAAAAGTTTAACAAAGATGAGAAAGATTTATGCTTTGATGGTATTGCTGTTTGCGGTTTTACAATTACCTGCACAAGTCCTTGTGCAAGGTCGTCCGCACCCTACGGCAAAGCCGCAGATGGTATCGCCGAGGGCGATTGCCGATGGAACTTTCACGATGGACATGATCGAAAACTGGTCTGGCGAAGGAGCCAATCGCGCTGCGTTCGTCGTACAATGGAATGCCGAGAGTGAAACCTCGGCGTTGGTTTGGGGATTTCGTTGGGACGGTGAAGCTACCGGCGAAACGATGGCGCGTGCAATCGCTGCTTCCGACCCTCGTTTTTTCATTATGACCGAAACAGGAACGGCGTATGGTAGCACTGTATCGGGTTTTGGGTACGATGTTAACAAGAGTGGCGATTTTTCTATTACTAAGGACGGAGTAACACTTTCCCCTGATGAGAACGGGGTAATCTTTTCTTCGTCGTATGGATATGACGGTTGGACCTGTACCGATCCCGAGGACTATTGGCAATCGGGCTGGTATCAAGGGTATTGGTCTTATTGGTTGAAATCGAGCGATAGCGATCCCTGGGGATACTCCGGGACCGGAATTACAGGCCGTAAATTGACTGACGGTTGTTGGGACGGTTGGAATTTTTCGGTAAACATGTCGTCTCGACCGTGGAAACCTCTTGCGCCGGCTCCTAAAAACGGGCCGACAGCTCCTTCTGTGAAAGTTCAACCCGAAGATTTGACGGTTTCTCCGGGAGAATCGGTAACTTTTGCCCCTGAGTTCAAAGGCGATAGTTTGTATTTCCAGTGGTACAAAGACGAAGTAGCCATACAAGATGCCGAAGCGTCGTCTTATTCGATCGTTTCGGCGGAAACTTCCGATGCTGGGCGTTATTATTGTGTGGTGAGCAACATGCTCGATACGATTTCTACCGATACGGTTACGCTCGTTGTCGGCGATAAATCGGTAATAGCCGCTCCGGGAGAGGAACCGGGAACTGCCCTCGTGGTGTATGACGATTCGTATGCCTCTTTTTCGGGGATTTTGACAATCCCACAAACTATCCTGATAGAGGGAGAATCTTACACGGTAGTCGGTATCGACGATATGGCTTTTATGGGGTGTGCTAAATTGACTTCGGTTACTTTTCCTTCGACCTTGAAAACAATCGGCGAAGGGGTATTTTACGGATGCAGCCGTTTGACATCTGTGGAGTTGCCTGCGCAAACGGTTTCGATCGGTAATGAGGCTTTCGGCGATTGTCCTCTTTTGGCAACCCTCTCTTTGGGTGAAGGATTGAAGAGTATAGGTCGCTCGGCCTTCGAGAATTGTATCGCTTTGACCGGTGTAAGTATGCCGGCAGGTATGGAATCGATAGGGGCTTTGGCTTTCAAGGGTTGTACGAAGTTGGCTTCGGCTGCTCTGGGGAACTCTTTGACTTTATTGGGCGATTCGGCTTTTTATGGCTGTTCGGCTTTGCAATCGGTGGAATTGCCGGTTACGGTATCCTCGGTGGGTACTCGTACATTTGCCGGTTGTTCTGCTTTGAATGCTGTCGGGTTAGGAAATGTTTCGACTATTGGCGAAGCCGCTTTTAACGGCTGTTCCGCTTTGACTGAAATTGCGATACCGAATGGGGTCGAAACGCTCGGCAATTATGCTTTTTACGGTTGCAGTTCTTTGGCGGCGGTGACTTTGGGTACACAGGAGCGTTCATCTTCTTCCTTGAAAACAATCGGCGATTATGCTTTTGCCGAGACTGCTGTGAAATCGGTCGTATTACCCGACGGTGTGAGTACTCTTGGTAACTATGCCTTTAACAAGTGTGCTTCTTTGGCCACCGTTTCGTTGGGAAATAGTTTGACCGCTATCGGTAATTATGCTTTCAGCGATTGTGATAAGTTGGAATCCGTAACATTCGGAAGTGCTCTCGAAACTATTGGAGAACGTGCGTTTGCCAGTGCGAAAATTTCTTCTCTTGTTTTGCCTGCTACGGTGAGAACGATAGGTGATGGGGCTTTTTATAATAATCCTTTAACGGCCATAACTTTTAACGATGGCTTGCAGTCGATCGGCAGCAGGGCTTTCTATGGTGTATCGGTTCAAACGTTGAATATTCCCAATAGCGTGACCGAATTGGGCAGCTATGCATTTAGCGGTTGCAAGTCGTTGGAAACGGTAACTATCGGGACTGGTGTGACGAAAATAAGTGACTATACGTTTAATACATGTTCTGCGTTAACGCAGATATCTTGTCCGTCAGTAACAGAGATTGGAAAAAATGCGTTTAGTGGTTGTTCATCGTTGTCCGATATTCCTTTGAACGATAAGATTACTTCGCTCGGTAATTATGTGTTTTCGGGTTGCTCTGCGATAGAGTCGCTTGTTATTCCGAATAGTGTAACTTCGATCGGTAGTTATGCCTTTGAGAAATGCACGAAGTTGACATCGGCGACTTTGGGTACAGGTATAAGCTCTATTCCCGATTATATGTTTAGCAGCTGTTCCGCTTTGACGTCGGTAGTTCTGCCGGAGAATATTACTGGGATCGGCAAATATGCTTTCCAAAGTACGGCCTTTACCGAGTTGCCGCTGACAGCAAGCATTACCGAGATAAAAGATTATGCTTTCAAAAGCTGTACGAAGTTAACATCGGTAGCTATTCCCGATCGGGTTACTAAACTGGGAACTTATGTGTTCCAAAGCTGTACGGGATTGGAATCTGCAAAAATAGGGGGTGGAGTTACTTCTGTGCCTAATTATATGTTCCACGGCTGTACGAATCTGGTTAATGTAGAACTTTCGGAAAAAGTGACTTCTATCGGCAATTCTGCTTTTTATAATTGTAAGGGCTTGAAATCATTGCCGGTTACCGAATCGATAACTTCTATCGGGACGAATGCATTTTACGGTTGTACAAGTCTTACTTCGGTAAATCTTTCCGATAAAGTAACCTCTTTGGGAGCTTCGGCATTCTATGGCTGTTCCAGTTTGACAGATGCTGTTTTGGGAACGGGGATAACTACGTTGGGATCGAGTTTGTTCCGCAATGATGCTAAGTTAAAAAAAGTAGTTGCCAATGGCAAAATAGCTTCGGTTTCCACTTATACGTTTAATGGTTGTTCTTCTTTGGAACGTATCTATATTAACAATACACCGCCGACCGGTGCAAGTTCCAATACATTTACCAAAGTGCCGACAACCTGCCGGATTTATGTCCCTGCCCAAACTTGTCAATTCTATGCCCAGACTACCTATTGGAAGGATTTCGTAATCATGCCGTGGTTAGATGAATTGGAAATAGTATCGACTACTCCGTCGATGAGTTTCGATGGAGGGGAAGCGTTGGACGTTAAACCCGATACGAAAACTTTCGTGATAGAGTTTAATCGGACTGTCGTTAATACCGATAGTGTTTCGGCCATGTTGATACGTAGCGGATTCCCTGTCGAAGATCAGGAGTTGACCGTGTCGTACTCTGGTAACGAAGTGACCGTAATTCGTGAAGGAGAAGATTTGCCGAACGATCCTTTGTACTACTTGGTATTGACAACGTCGGATAAACAGTTTAGCATATTGTTCAAGGTAACGATGGCTACCGGTATCGATGAACCGGTTGTCGAAAAGGAGGTGCGTTTGCGTGAATATTATTCGGTGGACGGGAAACTTTTGCCTCGACCCGTGCAAGGTATCAATATTGTGAAAACTGTGTATGAGGACGGTTCGATCGAAGTTTCGAAAGTTTATGTAAAACCAGAAGATTGTAGGCTATAAGTCTATGATTGTGAAATAGTAAAACGAAGATGTCCCCGGAGTTTCGGCTCCGGGACATCTTTCCAAAAAAATAGAAAGATGAGAAAATATTTACTTCTTTTTTTAGCTTTTTTCGGCAGTTGGTCTATGTCGGTTCGTGCCGTTTCCTTTTCGGATATAAATTATTGGATAGGAGAAGGGAATGTCGAAGCCATGTTAGTCATCGCTTGGAACGACGGGAAAACACCCGGAGCGTTGGCGTGGGGCTATAAAGGGGAGGAGGAAACTACAATCGTGGAAATGTTGAACGATGTGGTGAAAACGGATCCTCGTTTGTTTTCTCTGATGCGCCGGCAAGGTGGTTACACGGTTGATGGATTGGGGTTCGACCTGAATGGGGAGAATACCGTTGCATTGGTTGTCGGCGGCGATACGACCTATCCTCAGTATGATGCTACGGGACAGTTTACAGCGACTCCGAATAATTTCAAGAAATGGGAGTGTGTCGACAAAGAGGACCATTGGAATTCGCCTTCGGTCTCGGAAGATGGAGCATGGCATTGTTTGGCTCGAAGCGAAAGCGGAAACGAGGCTGAGACCGAAATCAATAAAATGCCGGTACAAAATCGATATACCTATATATTTTATTACGATAAACCCGGTAGCGGTACACCGGATTATGCCAATGCCGTAGCGGTAGAACCATATATACAGGAAACTGTCGATTATTCGCAAGGGATATTTTTTGTCAATGAAGATTGGTATGGCTGGGATAACGGAACCATTAATTTCCTGACGAATGATGGCCGAATGTTGTACCGGGTATTCCGTCGGGAGAATCCCGATGAGAAGTTGGGTGTCACAACGCAGTTCGGAACGATTTACGGTGAAAAATTCTTTTTGATTTCCAAACAGGCGAAGTCGACCGAAGAAGAATCGACAGGGGGGCGACTGGTCGTGGCCGATGCCTTTTCGTTGGAAAAGATAGCGGCTTTTGATCAAATAGGCGGCGGTGACGGCCGTTCCTTTTTGGGTGTAGATGAGAAGACGGGATATATAGGAAGTTCATCGGGAATTTTTGTTTTCGATATTGAAAACATGAAGGTCGGCGATGTGATAGAAGGGACCTCGAATGACGAAGGTCTTTATTCGGGTCAGATAGGTTCTATGGTCCGAGCCGGTAAATATGTCTTTGCTGCGAAGCAATCGGAGGGCGTATTGGTGATCGATGCCGAAAACCACACCTTACAAACTACTATCGAACTTCCGTCTATCGCGACACTTGTGTTGGGGCGAGACGGAAATATTTGGGCTGCCGATGGAAATGCGTTGGTTAGGATAAATCCGGTTTCGTTCGAAACTTGGACTCGGTCGTTACCCTCCGGTTGTCGGGTCGCCGATACATGGGGGGCATGGAATGCCGGGAGTTTATGTGCAGCATATAAATCTAACCTTCTTTATTTTGCCGACGAAAGTAAAAATAAAGTCGTATGCTATAATATAGATACCGATGAATTGAATGCATCGTTTTTTACTTTGCCCGATCAAGACGGGGAGTATGTGCAGATGTTCTATGGCGCGGGTTTGAGAGTGGACCCGCAGACCGATAATGTCGTGGTAACTTCTACGGAATCGGGTTATCTGTCCCATTACATGAACAATTGGATTCACATAGTGGACGGGACGAATGGCGAGCTGTTGAATACGTTACTTCCTGAAAAATACTATTGGTTCCCGGCTATGCCGGTATTCCCCGATAATGAATATCCGGTTATCTCGATTTCCGATAATTTGTCGGTGGGTAGTTCTCCTGTAAAAATTTCGCTATTAGAGAGTGTTTCCGATGCCGATAATCTTTCTGCGGCGATCGTTTCGACAGTCAAGGTAGAAGACCCCTCTATTCTTTCTGCCCGAATCGAGGGATATGATTTGATTCTTTCCGGTGAGAAATTGGGCGATACGAGTTTCTCGTTAACGGTCAATTCGAATGGGCGGGTAGAGACAAAAATGGTTTCGGTACATGTAACCGAAGTTAGTGGAATTGAGGATGCAGAAAGTTTGAAAATCGTAGCTTCTCCTAATCCTGTCAGGGATATTCTGACGGTGAGAGCTTGTGTTGGCGCAGAATTGACTGTATTCGATCTTCGAGGTGTGGCTGTTTATCGTGATACGATGGTCGGGTCGGAGTCTCGTTTGAATGTATCTTCTTTACCGGCAGGTATTTATGTGTTGTCGGTGTGTGCAAACGATAGAACTGAGTATATTCGAATAATCAAACAATAAATATTAACTAATTAAATTTTTTTTGACATGAGAAAAATATTACTTGTTTTTGCCGTTTGTGTATGCAGTGCGGTTTTTGCGGAAAACATCGTTTTAGATTTGTCGAATCCAGGAGACTTTCCTATCGAGTATGATGAGTCCGGGTTATGGGCAGATGTTTTTAATAATGATGCGATTGTTTATTCACAAGAATTTATGTTTTCGCACGCTTCTCCTTATTCCAATTATTCAAATGGATTCTTTGTCAGCAAGGTAACTGCCATATCGGCATCGGCAGGTACCGATGATCAATGGGGCTGTATGGCTAAGGGAGGCTTTGCCGGAGAGGGAACTCCCTATTTAGGTGCATATTGGGATGCCTATACCGAATCGACCTCCGATACGAAACCTTGCGAGGTATACACTTCCGCTCCATATTATGCCGTAGGGTGTTATGTATGCAACAACCCTTATGTCTATTATGCTATTGAGAAGGGGAATCCATATTCGACTAAATTCGAGCAGGGAGATTGGTTTAAATTAGTTGCTCACGGTATCGATGAGCAAGGCACAGAGACAGGAACCGTGGAATATTATTTGGCCGATTACCGTTCTGAGAATGCCGACGACTGGAAATTGAACGATACTTGGGAATGGGTCGATTTGAGTGAATTGGGACAGATTGCTTCGATTTACTTTACGATGGAGTCGAGCGATACGGGTGATTATGGCATCAATACGCCGACGTATTTTTGTCTCGATAAACTTACCGTTTCGACCGAGCCTTCGTCAGTTGAAGAAAGTGTGGCTGCTCAGATGAAGGTTTATTACGACCGTTCTAACGGGGCTGTTCGTGTAGAGTCGGCTCAGCTGGTCGAGGCTGCTGTTTATAACATGAGCGGTACTCTCGTGATGAAACAACTTGTAGAAAGATCGGGAGCTATTGATATGTCTGCTTATCCCGCTGGCGTTTATATAGTGCGTTGCGGCGGATATAGTACTAAGATTGTTAAATGAACTCTGAGAAGAAGTATATGATAAATTATTAGTTAAGTCCCTACTGCCATAGGGTATTACGCCTCCGGCGAAGTGATTCGACGGGGGCGTGTTTTTATAGAAATAAGAGCCCGGTTATATAAAAAATATTAAAATAAAAACCATAGCTATTGTTGGCTATGGTTTAAAAATCGTCATAAGTTATTTGTATAGTCGGGGTAGAGGAATTAGTTATTAAGAAAAATGCTTTTAGAAAAGTGGCAACTAAAAGTAAAGTAAAAATTATTGATAAAACAAAAGACAAATTCATAACTAATTCCTCCTAACAAATGAATAAAAATTCTATAAGAAAATGTTAGCATGGAAGTAGAATAAAAAATAGTCTACAAATTAACAGAATTTTCTGATACAATAAAACTTGGGGATAAAAATAGAGATGAGAATTAAGAGAGTTAATAAATATAAAAGGAGCTTGTAGCTCCTTTTTATTTTTGTGGCTACAAAAAAATGACAAGTTTTTAAAGTTTAATATGCTAATGTTGAGTGTAGAAACAAAGAAAAAGGGAGATGGAATTTGTGGCTACAAAAGTTGTAAAGGAAGAAGTCATAAGGGCTAGAGTAGATAAAAATTTGAAATATAGATTAAAGAAAATGTGTAAAGAGAAAAAAATAAGCATGAGCCAATTAATAATAAATATGATTGAAAATGAAGTAAATAAATATGAGTTTAAAATGAAAAATAAGAAAATAATTGATAGTAGAGCAGAAGGAACAGAAAAGAAATTAAAAAAGTTAAAAGAAAAATTAAAGGGTCAATAAATTAATTTACTATGTAGAATATATTAATCTTTTTTCTTAGTGGTAATATGAATGATAAAAAACATTAAATAGATTTTGTATCTGTAGATATTTATTATACTTTTAAATTGAATTTTGGAGTTGAAATAAGTGTTTATTCTTTGCTATAATAAATTTAATTTAATATGTTCTATGGGGAATGTAGACCCGTAGAAAGGGGACTTTTCAAGCGGAGCAGTAGGGACTACATTCCCTAGGCGAAGCCTTAGAGACATTAAAGCGTTTGTACGCTTGGTAGATAACATGGGGGTACTACATACGAAAGAAATGCACTTAAAGCCTGTAATTGACTGGGTTCAAGTGACTTTTAAAAATTTTGAAATTGAAAAGATAATAAAAGAGATTTTTAAAGAAAATTTTTAGATTAGATAAAAACTTCTTTCATCCTAAAAGCCTACGTACGTAACCTTGTGTGGAGTACATCAATTCGATAGAATTGAGCGTCGCAGACATAGGACGATAGTCCGTAGCTTTTTAAAGAACAAATTAAGACTAAAGAATTACAAAATAAAAAATGATATTATTTAAATGAGTTATCAAAAAAAGACTCTTTTAATGCTAGTTTTTTACACATTGAAGATAGTTTTAGAATAATTCTAGAGCTATCTTCTTTTTATATAGAAAATATTAGTGAAAAAGTGATAAAATAAAGTTGGTAAATACCATATGCCTTTAAAAACGCTTATGAGCGATTTTAAGATGTGTTTAATATTAAAGGTTTTTATACCTTTAAAGAAATAAAATTCAATATAAGGGCTATTAAATGGGTTAAAATTAATGAGAGGTGATTTGATGAAGTTTATTGAGGGATTTTTTATTAAAAAATATACTAGAGGTACTAAAAAGGGGAAGGAGTATATTAAAACTAAAAAGAGATATGTTTGGAGCATTCCAAAAGAATTAGAAAATGAAATTCAAGTTGCTGATGAAGTTTTAGTCGAAACTTCTTGGCTTAAAGATGGCAAGTACATATCAGGAAAAACTAAAGTTTTAGTCCTTAATGTTTTTGAAAAAGACGAAGATCAAGAAGAAAGAAAAAAGGTTCTGAAGATTTTAAAGAAACATGAATGTTAATAAATTAATTAACGAACAATAATGTTAACAAATTAATTATTAAACGAAATGTTATTTAATTAATTTATTAACAAGAATATCAAAAATTAAGGGGCTGAAAATACGAATTTACAAGAAAGTTTATTTATAGTAAACTTTTAAGTGTTTCGGAAACCCTTACAAATGGCTTAAAACCGTAAATTTTAAAAAATAAAAATAAAAAAACTGCGTAGAAGCTTAATTCTGCGCAGTTTTTAATACATAAAATATAAAGTTTACAGGGTTAATTTCTAAGTAGACAACCACCGTTTGAGCATAATGTAAATTTAGATAAAACACCAACACAAACATTTGAGTTTATGTTTTTACTGCATGATCCGCTACCGCTACCCATTTCATGATTAAGTGGTGCAATGGCATTATTTCCTTGTACTAAAACTTCCATCCCCGATTACCTCCTAGTATAAATATTTATATCAAAGCATAAGGCTTAGATATCTTATAAAAAATAAAATATTGTTAAAAAATTCATAAAATGATATAATAATGAAAAAATGATATATAATACTCTTACAGGAGCTTTTTTGCTATTAGATGATTATCATTACAATATTTATGAAAATATTACCAAAAATCCAATAGATACTCAAAATAAAGAGATAGTAGATAGTTTTTTATCTAATGGAATTATTGTAGATAAATCTATTGATGAGTTTTTAATAATAAAAACTAATGCAAATATTTCTAAATATATGTCAAGTGTATTTGAATTGACAATTGCTCCAACATTAGCTTGTAATATGGATTGTCCTTATTGTTATGAGAAGGAAAAAACAGGGGTAATGTCTCAAGAAATATTGGATAATATTATTAATTTTACATTACATAATATAGATTTATATGGATATAAACATCTAGAAATTACATGGTATGGTGGAGAACCATTATTACAATTAAATTCTATAAGATATCTATCGTTAGAATTTAAAAAATTATGCAAAGAAAAAAATATAACTTATGCCGCTAAAATGGTTAGTAATGGCAGCTTATTAAATAAAGAGATTGCAGAAATTTTAGTGGATGAATGTATGGTTAAATTTGTACAAATTACTTTAGATGGGTTAAATGAAAAAAATGATAAAAGAAGATATTTAAAAAATGGACAAGGAAGTTTTGATATAATAACTAAAAATATAAAAGAAATTAGAGATATTTTACCTATAAGAATAAGAGTTAACATAGATAAAGATAATAGTGATGATTTAGATAGTCTTGTTGAGTATTATAATAAAGAACTAGATCATGAAAATGTTAGCATATATATAGCTCCGGTAACAGATGAAAATGAGAATAGTTGCACAAAATCTTTATGCTATAAGCCTAAAGATTTTGCAAATATTCAAAAGCGTTTTAATGAGAAAATGAATTATAATTTTAATTTACCACAATATATACCTTTAGCTTGTGGAGCAATGGGACCTAATACTTTTGTAATAGGACCAGATGGAGATTTAGTTAAGTGTTGGAATGAAATAGGGATTAAAGATTATTCAGTTGGAAATGTTAAAAATGGATTTGTATTAAATAAAAGAGCATTAAAATGGCTTAATAAAGAGCTAGATGAAGCTTGTAGAGAATGCAAAACATTACCTATTTGTCAAGGATCTTGTCCATATCAAACTATAGATAAAAATTCTGGACCAGTATGTGATTATAGTAAATATTTAATTGAGAATACATTAAATAAAGCATGCACATACATTAAAGATAATAAAGGTATTTAATATGGTTGAATTTATATTAATATATATAAAAAAAAGGAGTATAAGAACTATTTTATATGTATTAGGGAATTTTGCAGAGGTATTTTTACAA
>OODO01000408.1_pt1 | contig 41347 bp, 36 predicted proteins | sample 1671261 | NCBI WGS metagenome assembly OODO01 (sample SAMN06348138, study PRJEB24527) | human gut metagenome | biome: human gut; feature: ankylosing spondylitis patient; material: feces | host: Homo sapiens | place: China | collected 2015-10 | reverse complement strand
AGCCAAAGCGTATGCAGACTTGCATAGCGACATGGTACCTGTTATAATTGAGCTCTAGTCGTACATTATGCATGACTATAAACACAAACTAATAATCAAACTAAACAAATTATAAATAACATGAAAAGGATGATCGAATTAAGTATATGCATTGGCAGTGTATATCTCTTAAGAAGCAAGGTAATGCTTCATCTGTGCTGAATAACAAGATGTTCTATCTGCTATTCAGCACAGATCATTCTTTCTTGTGATAAGAGAAGAGAGGTGCAGTCATGCCAAAGAAAGCGGATCCAAACAAAAAAAAAGGTAATCAGTATAAATCGAAACTTCTTGCAGATGCAAGGTATACTGGCGAGGGGCTAAAGAAGTATAAGGAAGATAAAACGATAACAGAAGAAGAATATAATCAGGCAATGGCGAAAGCACGAAAGAGTGTCAGGCTTCGTATGTCAGGAGAATTAAAAGAAGCCATTGAAAAGTATATCGCAGATCATTCAGATCAATATAAATCTATGAATGACTTCATTTGCCAGACATTAGAAGAAAAGATAAAACAAGATTAAATTGAAAATAACGAAATAATCGTTTATAATATAGAAGTTAGTTGATGAGGCACAACACCTCAATTACCTCAAAAAGGGTCGCAGTCTGTGGTAGGGCTTTGACTCTTTTTTTATATAAGCAAAAAGAAAAGCCCCAATTTATGAGGCTTCTTTTTTTTGCATTTCTGCTTGTAGTTCTTGCTTGTACTTATAATAAGATGTTTTACATATCCTTGCGAGTGTCCATGTTTCCTTATCGGTTAATGTTCCACCGAACGCCTTGTTATGCTTTAAGATAATTTCCTTGGCTGCTTTCGATTTCTTGGTTGTTAGCTTCGATCCTTTAGGTGTACCGATACGTGCCCCTCTCGCCTTAGCATCTCTCATACCCTCGTGGATACGGTCATGTAATAGATTAACCTCATGCTCTGCCTGTTCGAACGCTCTATATATGTCTTGTTCCACCTTATTAAGGATGAATTCATTGATTGCTCCCATGATTGTATTTATCATCTTGTCAGCGGATTCATCTCCTGTGGCTACCTGTACATTGATTATTCCTTGCATTGCCTTGCGATAACTGTCGGTATCTATATGATGTTCTTTCAGGAATTCAAGATCGACTCCTAATAAAAACAATTCTTTGTATAATGCAAATCCCTCTGCTGCATTTCTCGCCATTCTACTTACTTCATCAAAAACAATTCGATCGTGTTCTTTATATTCTTCTGATCTTGCATGAGATACCACGATCTTATACAATTTGTTCCAATTTGGTCGATCGGTTGTAGTACCTGTAAACCTATCTTTATAAATTCGCTCTTGATGTTCTGCAAGATCAGGATATGCAGCAATCACGTTCGTTAGTTGTCGTTCTACTTTTTGGTGCTTGGTTGATACCCTCAAATAACTATATAGTGCCATGATTATCATTTCCTTTCTTTTCCATATTCTGGGCAATGTAGCCTTCGTGGATGGTCGGCTGTTCGGTGATTCCCTGATCTGCAAAGCTGCGGTGATCAATGGATGCATTTATCTGATTGTGGGCAAGCATTTCATTTACAGTATCTGCCCAGTTTGCTCTCCAGATACAGAGTTGCTCATCACTGTTCCATTGTTCAGAAATGGGATTCTGTCTGCCATAGCGGCTGCTTTTTGGATGCTTGTCGATGCGGTCATAGCCTTTTTCCTGTGCGACAGATGCGGTCATATAAACTTTCTTTTTCCCAACTTTATATCTGTATTGCTTTTCCCAGCCATCTTTTTGAGCAGCTTTGAATTCAGTAGCTGTAAATCCTTTTTCTTCTCCATTTTTTATGCAGAGATATTCTTTTTCTGTTTTATACTGCCATGTTCCGTTTTCGTTCAGTGGACGGACGGTAAGCAGAATGTGTGCATGAGGATTGTGTCCATCCGTATCGTGAATAGCAAAGTCAGCGCACATGCCCATATCTACAAAGTTCTTTTGAATAAAATCTTTTAGAAGAGAAATATTACTGTCCTTATCTAATTCAACGGGAAGTGCGACAACAAATTCCCTTGCCAGTCGGCTGTCTTTTGTTTTTTCTGCAGCTTCCACAGCATTCCAGAGTTGTTCACGGTCTTTCCATTCTGGTGAAGCCATCGGTGGAAGCAATACTTCCTGATAAATGAGTCCATGCTTTCTGGTGTAATCATGCTGGATGCCATCGTAATCATTGTACATCCGGCTGCAGCTCATATAAGCAGAAGCTGCGACAGCGGAACGTCCGGAACCACGGCTGACAACTTTGGCTTGCATATGATAAATTGCCATATCTGGCACCTCCTTTCGATGTTGCCTGCAACAGCGGAAAAGCCCTCGGCAGAGCGCACGAGCCCCGTAGGGGATACCACCGCCCGATTTATCGGGTGGTGAGTAAGTGCGCCCTTCGGGAGTAGAACTTGTGCGTTTACATTCCTCGTAGCCGGATTATCAGCTCCCGTTTCAGGGAATCCAAATCCATTTCTTTAATATGGGGAACAATACTTTCCAAAATGGCTCCTTCCTGGACTAATCGGTGTGTTCTGGCATCACGTTCTTTTTTGCGATTTCTTGCTTCGGCTTCTTCTTGGCGGTGTCTTGCCTGTAAAAGTGCTTTTTCTTCCGGTGTCATGATTTTTTTATCTGCCATATCTGGCACCTCCTTTTTATGCCCGTATCCGGGCAGTATTGGTTTTAAAATCTTATGGTTTGGTACTATAGTTTCGGATAACTGACAGTGGCATGTTTCTGGTGATAAATAAGGAAAGAAAGTAGTACCACTGTCAGTGAAGAATAATTATCGTGTTATGCTTCTTTGCTTCAGTTCTGGTTCGGAGCATGATTGTTTAACAGAATTCTTTTTGCCTGTTTTAAATTAGCTGTTGCATTGTCCTGACGAATATTCCGGTTATTGATACGGACAGGAATACATCTCTCCAGAATACGGTCATAAATTCGTTTGTGTGCGATATCAGCGGCGTTATTCAGCTCTGATAAAGTGAGATTGGTCGTTATGATCAGGGGCTTTTTACTGCGGTAACGACTGTCGATCACATTGAATACCTGTTCCAGTGCAAAGTCAGAGTTCCGCTCAATTCCGAGATCATCAATAATCAGAAGATTGTAGCGGTTTAAGCTGTTGATGAACTGGTTTCTGTCTTCAAAATGCATTCCGGTAAGGGTATTTAGAATTCGGGAAAAGTTGGTCATCAGTACAGGAACGCCTTTTTCCAGAAGGGCATTGGCAATGCAGCCTGCAAAAAAAGATTTTCCAGTACCGACATCACCCCAGATGAGAAGTCCGGAAGCGTTTGCTTTCATCTCTTCCCAGTTGCTTACATAATTGTGTGCCAGTTTTATTTCCGGATTGATGCCGTTATCCCTGGCAAAAGTGTAGTCATAGAGTGCTTTGTCCTGTAAGCCGCTGGTTTTAAGATGCTCTATTTCCATTTGTTTTTCATGAAGTTTTCTCTGGGTCTCTTCCTGCTCAAAGATTTCCTGCTGGCATTTACAGCGGATAGAAGGAATAAGAACCTTTCCCTGTAATTCATGCCGGCATTGTCTTGGCGTATTGCATTTGGAACAGTAGATCAGGTGGTCTGTTTCGTTAAAATATTCATCAGGCTGAAGTTCTCTGTTTGGTGTTATAGCATTTGCTTTTTCTGTAAATCTTGTCATAGTGTTTCGTATTCCTCACTTTCGTAATTCCTTTGCCGGGAAGCAGGATGATCCTGTCTTGCCCAACTGATGATGGTAGCTGCATGGTTCTGATATTGCTTTCCGGTAGAAGCCATATAACCGGATAAGCGTTCAATATAATCCTGCCAGTCAGGGATTGTCTGCCGGATATCTTCAAGCTCTTTTTCTGACAGAAAAACATTTTGAAATTTTCCATAGGGTGAGAGTGGATCCTTACTCCCTCTTTTTTCTAAATTGTTCTTTTTTATCTCTTTCTTATTACCAGACAGTTTTCTGTCTGTATCAGGGAAAGAATCCCGTCTGTCAATAGGACAGTTTTCTGTCTGTCTTAGGGAAAGAAATCTGTCTGTATAGTGGATGGTTTCTTTTGGGAGTTTTACATAAATCCGATTAGGCTGTCCGGGTCCCTGCCGTTTTCGGAAGATAAGCTCCTGTTTTTCCAGTACTGCCAGAGCAGTTTTAACAGTCATCTGGCTTTTGTGGAGAACTTCTGCCAGTGCTTCAATCGTAAAGTAAATGAACACATGACTATCTGTATCTGACCAGCCCTCATTTTTCTGGGAAAGCCTTGCCCGGTCGAGTAGGATAATATAAAGCATTTTGGCAGTTTCGTTTATTTCCATGTCCAGAAGGAAACGGGGAAACATCATATAAGATGGCAGGTTGGTGTCTGCTGTCAGAAAGTCAGTCATGTGTTCACCTCCAATCAAAAGGGTTTATTCTCCAAGAAAATCCCAGTCTACATCACTATCTGGCTGTGAATTTTCAGGTGCTGGAAAGGACGCCCTGATTTGGGGCTCCCTTTGCGCCATGCCTGCAGTCAGTCCGGAAAGAAAAAGTGGCAATGCCTGTTTCAGACTGTTTTCCACTGCATCTACAATCTGTTTCACAAAAAGTTCTTCCCGTTCTCTTGTTTCCAGATAAGGATCAGCCTGTGTGCGGTAGTAGCGGTCAAAATAATCTACCAGTGCAAGAGAGATTACCTGACTGTAAGATTTAAAATCCTGCCTGTCCATCGTCTGTAAATATTCCCAGGCTCTCCGCTGCTGTTCTTTGTCCAGATTAAAGCGCAGGTTTGTGTTGCGGATATTGTTCTGCATGGTTTATCCCCTCCTTTTCAGGCTCATATAAGCCAGAGATTCGTAACCTTTGGCAGTGGCGCAGATGTCATCAATGATTGTGACTCGTGATTTGTCATACGTTCCGAAGTTACGGATCAGGCATCCACCGCCGCCAACCACATACAGGCGCATCAGGTCAGGATTGTATTCATATTTGCGGAGCGTGGAAAAAAGTTCTGCCACATACTGTCTGGCAATAGAACTGATACAATCCAGATATGGTGTTGAAATGTCAGCTGTTCCAAACCGCAGAATCTGTTCTACTGTGGATTCTTCAATTTTCACTCCGAATTTGTCCAGAACAGCGTTCTTTGCGGCAATCATGCACTGGTTTACACCAAGTTTTTCTGTCCAACATCGGCTCTCCTGCGCTTTCTTATTGTTGACATACAGAATGTTCATGGTTCCGTTTCCGATATCTGCAAGGAGATTGGTTCCCTTGAAATTTCCTAGTTGGTTTACGATAGCCGGATACCCCTGTGGGTAAAGGCTGCATCCCACAAAGCGGAGATGATACTCTTTGCCGTTGAAACGGTAATGGACTTCTGGATTCTGGAGCAGATAGGAACGAAAAGCTTCTCTTTGATTTCTGATCCATGTGAGAGGAAGTCCGGCAGCCAGATGAACATCTGCTTCACGGATGGAAAAGACATTCAGTTCCCTTGCAATAGCCATTAGTGTCAGAAGATAATATTCTTCGTCCATAGCTTTATCCGGAATAAATTCTTTGTGTCCTTCGCCGATCCGGTAGTAAATGCCGTTGTATTCCAGAATATTCCCGGTGAAGATTGGTTCAGTTTCATAGGCTTTGATGCCGGTTGGGGTGACGGTGTTTGCTGTTTTCATATTGCCGTAGCCATGATCTACAGCAATGATTTTTGTGTTTCTGAGTTCTCGCATAAAAAATACCTCCGTTTTCGTATTGATTGATTCAGCAGGTCGTACCGGTGTGGTACTGCTTTGCTGTGGGAAAAGCATACGAAAATCGGAGGAAAAAGGCATTGAGGGGAAATTGAGCAGGAATTGAGAAAAAAGATATATTGTGCTTACGTTCTTCATGTACTCTTGTTGTGATTTCATTGTTTTTTATCGTATAATATGGATACTGGAGGTGGTTTGGATGAAATACAAGATTTTAGTTGTCGATGATGATAAAGAATTGGTGAAAATGCTTTGTAGTTATTTTAATATGAAACAATATGAAACCATTACGGCTACAGATGGAATGGAAGCATTAAATAAAATAGAAATGAAACCGGATATTATTTTGTTGGATATCAATATGCCACGCATGGATGGGATTGAAGTATGTCGTCTGATACGCAGTAAAGTGTTATGTCCAATTTTATTTCTAACAGCAAGAGTTGACGAAGATGATAAAATTAATGGGTTGCTTTCGGGTGGGGATGATTATATTACGAAACCATTTAGTCTTCGGGAGTTGGAAGCAAGGATTGTCACAAACATAAAGAGAGAAGAAAGGCATCAACAAAAAACAGAATACCGCTTCATGGATGAAATGCTGATTGATTATTCTGAAAAAATAGTAGCTATAGCTGGACACAGGATGGAGTTCACAAAAATTGAATATCAGATTATTGAATTCTTATCCATGCATCCAGGGCAGGTGTTTGATAAAGAACGTATATATGCACAAGTCTGTGGATATGATGCGGAAGGGGACAGTAGAACGATAACGGAATTAGTACGGCGTATAAGGAAAAAAATAGCGGATTATTCAGAAAAAGAATACATAGAAACTGTATGGGGGATTGGATACCGATGGAAAAAATAAGAAACTTGTCACTGAAAAAAACAATTCTGCTTTATTTTGTGATCAGCTTAACGGCAGCATTTCTGTTATCTGGATTTACAGTTCATTTTGCAAGAAATATGCAGAATAAAATATGGGAAAAATATATTGATTATGCAGATTATACGGACGTGTTTCAGCAATATGGAAAGAAATACGAGATTGAGATATCAAGACCTAATCAATCGCAGATGAATCGTTTGGACTATCATCTTTCGGAAATGTGTGACTTTATGGAAACATATTCGGTACTGATTTTTTCGATTGTTGGGAGTGTTGCTGCGGTATTCTTTTTTTATAAAAATAAGTTAAAGACACCTCTACAGGAACTAAAAGATGCCTCACAAATGATTGCAGATAATGAACTGGATTTTCATGTGTCCTATGAAAATAAAGATGAGATGGGAACTTTGTGTAAAGAATTTGAAATGATGCGAAGTGCTTTAGCAGATAACAACAGAAAGATGTGGCGAATGATTGATGACGAGAAGGTCTTGCGGAATGCAATTGCACATGACATACGTTCTCCACTTTCCATATTGCGAGGGTATCAGGAAATGCTCTTAGAGTTTGTTTCTGCTGAGAGTATAAAAACAGAGGATGTTATTGATATCTTACAAACAGGCATGTATCAGATTGACCGTATAGAGCATTTCACGGAAAACATGAGAAAAATGTCCCATTTAGAACAGAGGGAACTGCAATGCTCAGAGATAGAATTATCGGAACTGGCAAAAAAGATTGACTCAGCATCTGCCATGCTGTCCAGGAAGGAAAGTAAATTATGTAAGGTAGAAAGAGTGCAGGAACAAAACATTGTGAAAGTGGATGAGGAACTTGTCATGGAAGTGACAGACAACTTACTGGAAAATGCGGTTCGATATGCACAAAAAAGTATTGCTTTGCAGATAAAGAAAAAGGATGGTTTTCTTATAATTTCTGTTGAAGATGATGGAATAGGATTTGTGGATACTGAGGAAAAAGTAACAGAACCATTTTATCATAAGAATCCACAAGATGATTTAAAGCATTTTGGCCTTGGTATGTATATTTCTCGTATTTTCTGTGAAAAGCATGGAGGAAATTTGAAAATATATAATGCCAGACAAGGCGGTGCTCATGTAGAAGCTCTTTTCAAAGCTGAATAAAAATACTTTATAAGGCTGAAATCACAAATAAAGTGGTTTTAGTCTTTTTTGTTGTGAATTTATTGAGAATTGATTTGTATGATGTTGTTAAAGAAATAAAGAAAGGAAGAGATACAATGAAAACAATCATAAAAAGAAGTATACTTGATTATTTAAAGAACCCTGTTTTGTGGATTGGCTTGATTATTATAGTTGCCAGTATGTATCAATGTCTGTCATCGTATTTGCAAATTCATTATATCAAACAGAATGAACAGATCACACAAAATGACGTAGCATTGGAAGATGCTGATGTCATGGATGGGTACATTCCCACATCTGATGATAAAGAAAGAAGAAGGGAGTGGGAAGATACGATCAAAGAGACGTTAATGGACACCTCCAAAAATGGTTTTGGATTTAGCAGGCAGGAAGCAGATCATGTAATGAAAGAAATTCAGAATATGGATGTAAAGACTGCTTCTGAGTTTTTGGAATCCCAATATGGCTATTATAATGCAATATATGCTTATGAGGACCTTGAAATTCATAAGGGGACAGCAGAAGAAATCAATCATTATATCGAGCGGAAATTATCCGAACATTCTTTTTCCTGGTACTTTGCCAAAAAATTTACGGATTTTGCAGGATTGCATATGGCCTTTTTTGCAACAGTCTTGCTATCATTTTTATTTATTCAGGATACACGAAAAAGTACCTATGAATTATTACATACAAAGCCTGTTACGGCAATCCAATATATATGTGGGAAAGTAATAAGCGGATTCATTAGTATGCTGGGAGTATTAGTGATTTTGAATGTTATATTCTTTATGCTGTGTTTGAAAACGTCTTTAGAATCGGGCTTTCCGGTAACACCAATTGATTTTTGCGTGAATTCTCTGATCTATATTGTTCCGAATCTTTTGATGATATGTTGTGTCTATACAATTACAGCATTAATATTTAAAAATCCGCTTCCGGCAGCACCAGTTTTGTTTTTACACATTATATATTCAAATATGCTGACCATGAAGAATGATATTTATTATATGAGACCGTTCTCTATTATGGTGCGATTCCCTGGCAGATTTTTTGAAACACATGTAGCCAAAATGTCAAACATAAATCAGATTATTCTTGTAATTTCATCAGTTATATTAGTATGTATTTCTGTTACAATCTGGAAAAGGAGGAGGGTTCATTGAAAACGGAACTAAAAAACTGCCTGTCGTTATATAAGATTTTTTATTCATGTGCATTTATACTGATATTGTGTGCTATTCATCCGATTATATACTATGAAGAAATCGGTTCAGCGATTCAGTCTCCAATAGCATTTTTAACAATTATTTTTTGTAGTGACACATATTTGATGGAAGTAAAAAGTAAGCGTGCCGATGTATTTCATTTGTATGATCAAAAAAAGCAGTTAAAAGTAATATCACAGAGAGTGTGCGTTCAAATATTATATTTATTAATACTTTCCTGTGTTGGATATGTTTTGTTTTTCTGGCAAAAACCGGGCAGTGTAAACGAAGGCGTTTCGGGCACTCAGATATTCCTTTTATTTTCCATTGCAATGTTCGGAACCATCTGGCTTTGGAGTATATGCTCTGTGATTTTGTGTACATTGCTTCGAAATATGTGGGCAGGTATTGGATGTTTATTTGGAATTGTCATTGGACTTATATCAAAAGCGGGAAGTTCATTTTTCGGAAATCTGGGATTGTTTTCTTTCAGCTTTTGTGAACCTACTCAATTAATGTCCGAGAGTTGGATTTATGGAACGCTTGTGTCTTTTATAGTGGGTCTGCTTTTATTTGCAGTATTACCAATGGCTTTAAAGAAAAGGGGATAGATTATGAGTATTAGAATAAATGATTTAACAGTTAGATTTAAAAATGGTGTAGTTGCAGTAAATAAGGCATCTCTTGAAATACCTAAGGGAATTTACGGACTTTTGGGAGAGAATGGTGCTGGAAAAACCACTTTGATGAGGGTTCTTACAACTGTTTTAAAACAAACGGAAGGAATGGTTTCCCTTGATGGAATTCTGTATAACGAGGGAAATTATGAAAAAATACAGAAAAAGATTGGTTATCTTCCACAGGAAATCGACTTATATCCGAATCTTACGGTGAAAGAATGTCTTGTATATATGGGTGGACTGTCAGGAGTAGCCAGAAATGACCTCGAACAAAGAATTACCTATTATCTGGAAAAGACTTCTCTTACAGAGCATCAGAATAAAAAAATGCGGCAATTATCTGGTGGTATGAAGAGACGTGTCGGACTCATACAGGCACTTCTTAATAATCCGGATTTTTTGATTATTGATGAACCTACCACCGGGTTAGATCCGGAAGAAAGAATCAGGATCCGCAATCTTTTGGTTGATTTTTCAAAGGATAGAACTGTGCTGTTTTCCACTCATGTAGTAGAAGATTTAGCAGCAACCTGTACACAGCTTGCCATTATGAAAAAGGGAAGTTTTTTATATTCTGGAAGCGTGAGTGGGTTGCTGGAAAATGCAAAGGGCTGTGTTTGGAATTGTACGGTACAAAATGCAGAAGAAGCCCGTTTGTTAGAAGCCAATTATTCTATATCATCTAAGCAGTATGTAGAAAATGGAATTCATATGAAAGTATTAAGCAAAGGAAAGCCAAATGAGAATTGTGTCCTGGATAATGATATCACTTTGGAAGATGCATATATTTATTTGACGAATAGTTGAATATAACGGCGGGCAAGTTGCCCGCCGTAAATTATGCTTATTTTGTTAAAAGACCGGATAGATTTTTTCCAATGAAAAATCCAATCTGTGGATATAACTCCTGAATTTCCTGATATTTTGCTTCAATCATTTCTGGTTCATCAGCCCAGATCTTTTCATATATTTTGAAAGCTCTTTTAAAATGTGTTTTGGCTTGCGGAAGATTGGCAGTCATCAGATAAATGGTTCCAAGGGTTTCCTGTACTTTGGCATAATCCAGACAGTCATCGGAATGGTATTCCTTGATGATGCCGGATAATTTTTGCAATTCAGAGATTCCTCTTTCGGGTTCCTGCTGTTCTGTCAGGAACATTGCATAATTGGCAATCTGAGGTATGCTGTCATTTATATGAAGCAGGTTAAATTGGTCAAGCAGTGAGATACTTTTTTCCATGTGTTCTCTTGCAAGATCGGGATGACCGTTCATGCGGTAAAGTCCACCGAGATTGGCATGAAGGTTGGAAACAAGGCGAGCATTGTCAGCAGTGATATTTTCTATCTGGGCAAGTGCATCCTTTTCCAGTTTTATTGCTTTTTCTGGCTTGATTTCAAGAGTAGCCTGAAAATCCAGTAACAATGCCCGGTCAGAATCGGTGCCAATGTTTTTTGTCTTTAACAGCCCCGTTAGTTCCTGAATGATTCCATTCATACCTTTGTGGTAGTTATAGTTATCCATGTATGGAAATGCATTTTCCAGAAAAAGCAGATACTTTGGTATATCATCCTTTTCAATCAATTCTATGATATTTCCTGCTGTCTGAAACAGCTTCTTGTAATAATCGACTTCAATTCCATGCATTAAACATATTTTCTGTAAAGAATCCAGTAATATGTGACAGCTACTTACAGATGGTTTTGTCTCTGAAAGGGCAATTTCCTTAATCATAGGATGCAGGGAGATTGTGTGACGTGTAGTTGTCTGCACAAAACCAGTTTCAATCAAGTCGTTAATTTCATTTAAGGTAGGCAGTTCCAGCCATTTGGCGAATATGCGGGCAGAAATACCAGTGTAAGGAAGAAAACACAAATTGCACATGATATCCTGCTGTTTTCGGGATAAAGCATATAGTGAAAATAGAGTATGGATATGACTATAATAAGTGGCTTTACTGCTTTGACCATCCTTGATTATCTTAATTTTATCTTCGTTATCGAGAGATGCTCTTTCTTCCTGAAGTTTTGCTAATAACTGACCTGGAGTTGAAATTCCATTTTCCAAAAGTTTTGCAGCCAGTTCTACAGCAAAAGTATGATAGTGTACGGTCTCTATGATTTTTTCGACGGTCGAACGATACTTGTCTGCTTCTGAATAAAATGCAGATGTCAGTTGGAAAAGAATGTTTATATCCTTTATTTCTTTTAATTGAAAAGTACAGTATTCATTCAGATTACTTCTGGTCGTAAATAAAATCTGACAGCGGTATTTTAATACTACTGACAGAAAACTGTCCTGTGTAGCTGTGACATTAAAATTATCTATGATAAGCAGAGTATCGGATTTCAGGGAACGCAGAAAACGGTTATGTCTTTGAAACCGTTCCTGTTCGCTGATTTCTGGTGGATCATCAATAAAATCCATGTCAGTAATGTCCTGATGAAGATCACCTGTATATTCTACATATAGAATGTTAGTGTAATGCTTTTTGTAATGTTTTGCGTAGGCTTTGGCAAGTTCGCTTTTACCAATACCGGCAATTCCGCAAAGAAAAACATGACGGTTTTCCTCAAGCATGGTATATAATTCTTCTAGTTCTTTATCTCTTCCGATAAAATGACGGCATGGTTTCGGAACCTCACTGTCCATAATATAATCCAGCACAATGGGTGACAGGGCACCTCCGGCAATTAATTTTTGATTTTTAGTATCACGTTTGATAAATTGTCGCTCCATGCCAAAAGAAATCAGCTTTGCAAGAAAAAGCAGACGTGAGCTGGCTGGTTTGTACAGAGAAGCCAGATTTTTCTTTTTGGCATCGGAGATGGTGTCATCTTGTATAAATAATGTGTATATATCCTGCATAGCCATATTGCAGTCAGACATCAATGGAAGCAGATTCTGGTGAATGGTTTCTGCCAGTTTTTTCTGATTACTGGGTTTGGAATAGTAGGCAGATATTTTGGGACTGATCTTTGCTTGACCGGTCAGCCAACGACAAACCAGACCATTATCCATAGAAAAATCCTGATTTGCCGGATCATCCATAAAATCTTCAAATAATTCGTATAAAAAATCAGGCTGACTCATTTGATTACTTTCGCTGATATGATTTTTTAAGCAAGTGCTAATAGAAGAAAAATCGCATCGATTCAATAGAAATTCCCCTTTCGTAGTTAAGATTAAGTATATCTATCATAACACGAACATATATTCGATTCAAGAAAATGCGGATATTTTTAAATTGATTGTGTCAATTTACAATCAATTTCTATTCAATGTGGTTTTCCGGCAGGTTCTGTAAAATAAGCTCAGATCAAAACAATAACGGGAGGAGCTTATGCAACAGAATATTGAATTTGAGCGGTGCATTGATTTTCTGGTACGGATGATTGATAAGTACGGCGCTGAAGTCCTCCGGGAGTTGGAGGAAGAAAAACAGAATAAGGAAGAAAAAGAAGCGGCAGTTTCCTGAAATACAAAATGTAAATCAGACTGTCGCTTTTTTCATGCATTTTTAAATCAAATAAATTTTAAAAGCTGATGCAGAGTGTGTGGCTCATTATTCTGAGAAGCGGTAATACGCGTATCAAATGGCTTGAAATGATTCTGCGTATAAAAGCTCAGAAGAAATTCATTATCTTCGCATTCAAGAAACTCCATAACGCCACCTACGGAATATTTGAGACTGGATATGGTTTCCAGTGCAAATCCCAGTAGAATATTTCCAGGAATTCGTTTTTCCTTTGGAAGAGAATAGTTCTTTCCCAACTGGGCGATCAAGTAAGCTGCGGTAGTATAGGATTGTGTTTCTTCATCCAAAATACTGACACGGGACAGTTTTTTTGCCATTGTCTTGCTGATATTTGAAGCACGGACAGAGATTGGTTTTATTGTAAGTGAAAAATAACCAACCAGTGAAGCATCTTCAGCATCAAATACCAGATAAGTGATAGATTGATCTTTTTTGGTAAACTCAATCGCATTATGTAATAAAAAGTATTCCACATCGGGATTTTTGGGACAAGAAAAATCGGAGAGTAAGTCGTAAAGACTTTCCTCTCCGATATATGTCGGTTCGTCTTTATCCAAATATGCCCGAATATTAACGGTAAAATATTTATCAGACATGTTTTTTCTTTCTTTTTGACATTAAAGCTAAGATTTCCTGTGGGTTCGTTAACTGACGTCCGGGAAGTGTCTGCTTTGGTGTGCGGTCACGGTCGGCTTCGTCAATTGCTGCGACAAAACGCTTTACGCTATTTGGATTGGATACGACAAAATTATGAGTAATACTTGAAGTAGCCATACTAACACCTCCTCTTTTTTGGCTTTTTTGTGTATTTATAGTATATGCAATGTGTGATAAAAACACAATATCAAAAACAGAAATTATTTCTAAATAATTTTCAAGCCGGACATTTATTAGACGCTTCCGGTAAGCGAACAATATTTTCGAGCCAATCATTTATAAGTCGCCAATGGTGGGCGGGCAATATTTTGATAACAGAAATGCTCTGTATCTAACTTAATTATACGATTGGCGAAGAAATGCGTCAATACGGAAAATAAGTATTGAAAATAGTTGGAACAAGTACTAAAATAAAGTTGGGACATGAAATGAAGGTTACATTACGAAATAATAAGAAGTGTAGGTGGAAGGTTTGAACATAGAAGCATATGATGCTGATTCATTGAGAAAAATGGTTAGGTTGCTTGAATATGAGAACAAGATATTAAAAGATAAATTGAAGAAAGCAGGCATTTCATATGAAGAGGCGAATCCTTTTGAAGAAAAAATAGAAAGTGCAGAAGAATATGACCTGGATCAAGGGAATCGTATTGTAAATCCACCGTATATTACAGAGAAAATGGCAATACGTTTCTTTTCGATGTTTTGGGGAAGAGAAGATGTATATGCCAGAAGAGGAAAGAACGGGGGCTATTTTCCACAATGTGCGAATCGTTGGAATGACCGGCTTTGCCCTAAACAACGTAAAGAGAAGGTGTTTTGTGATGAATGTGAAAATACCAAATGGATAAGTCTGGATGTAAAAAAAATAATTGCTCATTTGTTAGGCACAAAAGAAGATGGATCAGATGTAATCGGTGTATATCCTTTATTGTCAAATGGTACATGCAGATTTATTGTATTTGATTTTGATAATCACGAAAAAGGAGCAGAGGTTACGGACTTTGCAAATACGGATAATGAGTGGCATAAAGAAGTGGATGCGCTTAGAAAAATGTGTGAGCTTAATGGTATCAGACCTTTAGTTGAGAGATCTCGATCTGGAAAAGGTGCCCATGTATGGATTTTCTTTAAAAAGGCAATACCTGTGGCAACAGCAAGGAATTTTGGATTTCTCCTGTTAGACAAGGGTTCAACTTCCATCAATCTGAAATCGTTTCATTATTATGACAGAATGTATCCTTCGCAGGATGTGGCAAGCAGCATAGGTAATTTGATTGCATTGCCATTACAGGGGCAGGCTCTTAAAAATGGAAATAGTGCTTTTGTAGATGATAATTGGAATGCTTATCCTGATCAATGGGATGCTCTTTTCAATAAAACAAGAAAGCTGGGAATAGAAGATGTTGAACAATGCATGGCAAAATGGCAGGGAGAATTAGCAGAAGTTAGAGGAACGCTTACTAATATTGAGAAGAATGTCAGACCGAAACCATGGAAGAAGAAATGTGAGTTTTGTAAGTCAGATGTTGTGGGCAAGCTTCACATGGTATTGGGCAATGGAGTTTATATAGATACTCTGAATCTTATGCCAAGAATACAAAATCAGATTCGTAGTGTGGCGGCATTTGATAATCCGGAATTTTACAAAAATAAAAGGCTGGGATATTCTAATTATTATAATTTTAGTGCTGTATATTTAGGTAAGGATATAGATGGATATATACAGATTCCGAGAGGACTGCGAGAAAATATTATACAGGAATGTGAAAAAGCAGGCATTTCAGTTGATGTTTCAGATCAAAGAGAAAAAGGACAACCTATCAGAGTATCTTTTAAAGGTGATTTGCGAATGCAACAGGAATTAGCAGCAGAAAAATTATTATCACATTCAGATGGGGTTCTGAGTGCGGCAACTGCATTTGGAAAGACTGTAGTATGTAGTTACCTAATTGCAGAGCGAAAAGTAAATACGCTTATTTTGCTGCAAAGTAAAGATTTGCTTAATCAGTGGGTTGATGAATTGAATCATTTCTTAGAGATAAGAGAAGAACCACCGGAATATGAAACAAAAACAGGAAGAAAGAAAAAAAGAAATAGTGTGATAGGCATTTTGCACGGAAATAAAAATACGTTGACAGGGATCATAGATGTTGCAATGGTTGGTTCAATGTACAGCAGAGGAAAATTTAATGAACGGATTAATTCTTACGGAATGGTAATTATGGATGAATGTCATCACGCAGCTTCTAATACATCTATGGAATTATTGCAGAAAATAAATGCAAAATACGTGTATGGTGTTTCTGCTACGCCTAAACGTGGCGACAGTCTTGATCGGATTATCTATATGCTGCTGGGACCTTTGAGACATAGATTTACTGCGTTGGAGAGGGCTAAGGAACAGGGGATTGGACATTATTTTGTCCCAAGATACACAAGAGTAGTTGATACTGCAGAAAGCAAGGATAATATTAATAAAGCATATAATTTGATAAGTACCAGTAAGGTGCGCAATGAAATGATCATAGATGATGTTATAACTTGTGTTGCAAGAAAACAAACTCCTGTAATTTTAACAAGATTTAAGGAACATGCAAAATTTTTACATGATGCCTTAAAGGAAAAAGCAGATCATGTATTCCTTCTGTATGGGGATAATTCGGATAAGGAAAATGCTGAAATAAGAGTAAAATTAAAGCAGATACCTGAAAATGAATCGCTTATTTTGGTGGCAACTGGTCAGAAAATAGGAGAAGGGTTTGATTTCCCAAGACTGGATGTATTAATGCTTGCAGCACCTGTATCTTTTGAAGGACGCCTGGAACAGTATGTAGGTAGATTAAACAGAGATTATGTCGGAAAAGAAGCCGTTTATGTGTATGATTATATTGATTCGCATGTGCGTTATTTTGATAAAATGTATGCAAAAAGATTGAGAACGTACAGGAAGACAGGATTTTCAATCTGGACGCAAGAGTTGCAACCTAAACAAATAATAAATGCAATATTTGATTCTGTAAATTATACCGAAAAATTCGAGCAAGATATTGTAGAGTCAGAAAAAATGGTGGTAATTTCCAGTCCGGATATCAGACAGGATAAAATTGACAGATTTTTATTACTAGTCAAGAAGAGACAGGAAGTAGGGGTAAAGGTCACAGTTATTACAACAGATCCGGAAGATATTACTTATGGAAAGTCAGATGTATGTTATGAATTAATCAGAGCAATGCAATTGGTAGGAATAAATGTGATAACAAGAACAGAAGTAGAAGAATGTTTTGCCGTTATTGATGATGAAATAGTATGGCATGGCGGGATGAATCTACTTGGAAAAGCTGATGTCTGGGATAACTTAATGCGTATCAGAAATTCACAAGTTGCAACGGAATTGTTGGAAATTGCTTTGGGATGTTCTGAGGAGAGGAGGAAAAGTGAATAAAAAGATTAAATGCGATATATATACCAGAGTATCCACAACCATGCAGGTAGATGGCTACAGTCTGGATGCTCAGAAAGAAAAACTCAAGAGATATGCGGAATTTCAGAATATGGAAATCGTAAATGAGTATTCAGATGAAGGTAAGTCTGGAAAGAGCGTAGAGGGCAGACCGGAATTTCAGAGAATGTTGGATAATATTGAGAATGGAACAGATGAGGTACAGTTTGTACTGGTGTTCAAGCTTTCCAGATTCGGTCGTAATGCAGCAGATGTATTAAACTCTCTGCAGAGGATGCAGGATTTTGGAGTGAATCTGATCTGTGTAGAAGATGGAATTGACAGCTCAAAAGATAGTGGAAAGCTGATGATTTCTGTTCTGTCTGCGGTGGCAGAGATCGAACGAGAGAATATCCTTGTTCAGACAATGGAAGGACGTAAGCAGAAAGCCAGGGAAGGAAAATGGAATGGTGGATTTGCTCCGTATGGTTATGAATTAGTAAATGGAGAATTGCAGATTGCAGAGGACGAAGCAGAGATTATTCGTCTGATCTATGACAAATTTATTCATACCAATATGGGAATCTCTGCGATTGCCGCATGGCTGAACCAGCATGGATATAAAAAGAAAAAACGACAGAATAATACACTGGACGCATTTGCCGCATCATTTATAAAAGGCGTTCTGGATAATCCGGTATACTGTGGAAAGCTGGCTTATGGACGAAGGAAAAACGAGAAAGTTTCTGGTACAAGAAATGAATACCGCATTGTAAAGCAGGAAAATTATATGCTGCACGATGGTATCCATGAAGGGATTGTTTCAGAAACAGACTGGGAGCTGGCACATCAAAAACGGGAAAAAACAGGTGTGAAATATGAAAAGACACATAGTCTCGATCATGAGCATATTTTATCTGGAATATTGAGATGCCCGTTATGTGGAAGTGGTATGTATGGAAACGTGAACCGAAAGAAAAAGAAAGACGGAACTTTATATAAGGATTATTTCTATTATGCCTGCAAACATCGTCGCCTGGTAGATGGTCATAAATGTGGATATCGTAAACAATGGAGTGAGGAGAAGATTAACAATGCAGTGGAAGAAGTTATTCGGAAGCTGGTGAAGAATCCTAAATTTGAAGAAGCAATTCTGAATAAAATCGGTTCAAGAATTGATACAGAAGAAATAGAAAAAGAGATTGAAGGATTGGAAAAGCAGCACAGGCAGCTGACCGGAGCAAAAGCAAGACTTGGACAGCAGATGGACAATCTGGATATCATGGATAAATTTTATGAGAAGAAATATCAGGATATGGAGACAAGGTTATACCGTTTGTATGATGAGATTGAAGGCGTGGAGAACAGTATAGAAGAAGTCAAGAACCGCCTGCTGAATATCCGGCAACAGAAAATATCAGAAGAAAACGTCTATCAATTCCTTTTATATTTTGATAAACTATATGATAAGTTCACCGACCTGGAGAAGAAAGAATTTCTTAACAGCTTTGTAGAACAGGTGGATATTTATGAGCAGGAGCAGCCGGATGGCAGATTCCTGAAGCACATAAAGTTCCGTTTTCCGGTGTATTTTGGAGACAGGGAAACACAGGAACTTTGTTGGGACAACGAAAGTACCGTTGAGACGGTTGTACTGCTTTCCCACAAAAAGCCAGACGGACATATCAACGTAAAAGTTGAGTTTGGCGAGGGTGAGGGAAAAGTTCCACTTGATAATATTGCTAAAAGAGCGGAAGGCTACAAGCCCAAAGAACGAGTGACCTACAAAATGATAAAGGAGTACATAGAAGCTAAATACGGCTTCAAAGTACATACCGCATATATCGCAGAGGTAAAGAGAGATTTAGGCTTGCCGATGTACTATGCTCCTAATGCGGTAGAGGAATTGAAACAGCCGAGGAAGCATCCAACAGCGGAGAAAGTTGAAGCGATAAAGGATGCGTTGCAGCATTTTGAAATAATCTAAATATAAATATCGGATACTATTTTATAGCCGTTTGTTCAGATTTTGAGTAGGCGGCTATTTGGCTATCTGGATTTTTAGAACTATCGAAAAAGAAGAAAAGATAGTATAATATATGTGGAGCAAGTGAAAATGTGTAAAAAAGCTATCTTTTTATAGAGGAGAATGTAGAGTAAATATGGGATTTTCAAAAGATGATTTTGAAAAAGTAGATTTGCGGATTAAAAAAATAACAGAACAGACTGTTGAGCAAATAGAAATAGATTCAGAATTACCTCCAACAATTGAGCAATTAGAAGATAATAATAGAACCTACTCCATCATGGCAGCCATACTATTTATTGATATTCGTAAGTCAACATACTTAACGGAAAATAGTCAAGCAAAAAGTATGGTTAAAATATATCGCTCATTTATGAGAATGGCAGTTGATTGTGTTAGAAAAAACGGAGGAGTTACAAGACAATTTCTGGGTGACAGAATTATGGGTGTATTTATTGACTCTGCTGATGAAAACGGGAATATCGTGAACAGTGCAGCAGATAAAGCAATTAATGCGGCAAGAAGTTTACAGACTGTGATTGATTATAGCTTGAATAAATATTTGAAAACTAATGTTAATGGGAAAGTTATTGAATGTGGTATTGGAATTGATTATGGAAAGGTTCTTGTAACTCAGGTTGGTATGTATGGTCTGGAAAGTGATGAAAATAGAGAGAACGAAGTGGATTGTGTATGGGTTGGTAATACAACAAATTATGCAAGCAAATATTCAGACATAGCATCTGGCGGAGAAATATTTATTTCAGATAATGTTTTCAAGCAAATGTCAGATGGGTATAGGGAGGTTTTTGTAAAATCAGCAAAATATAAAGGAACAAAGTTATTCCAAGGCTATGTGACAAAGGATTACTATTTGGAGTTTTCAGAGGATTTAGGAAAACCAATCAAAATAGATGAAGATACAACAGTCGAATCGGATGCATTTGCAGGATTGGCAGATGGCATTAGAGAAATCGAGAGATTAAAAAATAGTCTGGTTCAACGAGAACGGGAATTAGCTATTTTAGAAGAAAGATTGAAGAAAGAAAATGATGAATTAAGGAGAAGGTTTTCGAATGAAAATAACGAAAAAATTAAGGCGATAAATGAAAGGGAAAAAGCGAAAGAACTGCTACAAGCGGAAATTGAGACTACATATTCTTTTGTCAAAAAAATAATAAGTGGGTCTTTTTGTAGACAACTTGAATATATCGATAATATTGGTATTAATAGATGGTTAGATATAGATGAATTTTACCATGAATTAGGAAAGAAGCAAGGATATGATGAAGATATAATAAATGATAGTATTTTTGAATTTATTGAGATATATGCTTACTTTGGGCGATATCGTGCGTCATATAGATATATGGTAAGTATGGCAAAGGAAAATGATACATGGGTATATATAAATGAATCGACTTTTAAATGGGCATGTGAACAGAATCTAGGTTGGCAAGTTATTAATGCAATGGAGAATAGCCTTAAAAATAATAAAATACGATATGAACATATAAAAGATTATGAAGAAAAAATTAGTAAATTGAAGAAAATAAGGGGATTTTAAATTATGGAACATAATGATAATCAACAGCAGGAAAATAGAGCGTTTAAAAAAGAAGATGCTTATGAAACACTGGGTATCATAAATACATGGACAGGAAATATGGATACCAAGGTTTCATTTGCATTAGCATTAGCAGGAGTTTTAATAGGTGTTATATTTGAAAAGGGCATGCCCAGTGCATTTGAAAGAATAACAGAGGTACAAAAACTGGCAGAACTATCTGGCGGAGAAATTATAGCAGCCATTCTGGTTGCGCTGTTATATTTATCAAGCTTTATTTCTATTTTATGTTTTATGTTATCTATTATTGCAAGAGTGAAAAATCTTAATAATGCATCGTCTGTTTTTTTCTTTGGCTCTATTGGAAATATGACATTGGAGAATTATAAGAGTGCCGTAAAAGATATGGACGAAAAAGAAATGATAGATGATTTAGAAGAACAGATACATACAAATTCGAAAATATGTAGTCTAAAAGCAAAATGGTATAACAAGGGAATAAAATTTTTATTAGCAACAGTTATTCTGTGGTTTGTGTGTATGATATTTCAGTTAATATAGAAGGAGGAAAATTATGGAATCAAATCATACAATGTCTTATGACGTAGATAAAAGTTCAGAAAGAATGGATGAAATTTTAAATGCAAGTGACAATGATTACTGTGATAAAGACAGCATTCCTGCGAGAGGTGATTTGACATTTAAAAATGGATATTATGTAAATGTTACTGCAATTTTTATTGATATTGTAGGGTCATCTGATATGACAGACGAGCACAAAAGACCAACATTGGCAAAAATGTATAGAGCATTTTTATCAGAGTGTGTTGCTATTATGAATGCAGAAACTGATTGTAAAGAAATAAATATTAATGGAGATTGTGTATGGGGAGTTTTTGATACTCCTTATAAATCTGATGTTGACAATGTTATTTCGGTGGCAGCTAGACTAAATAGTATGATTAAAATACTCAATTATAAATTAAGGAAGAAGAAATATTCGCAAATTTCAGTTGGGATAGGTATCGATTATGGCAGAGCATTGATGGTTAAAGCTGGATATTCAGGTAGCGGAATTAACGATGTTATTTGGATGGGGGATGTTGTAAATTCAGCGTGCCATTTATGCAATAAGGCAGGTAGAGATTATAGAAAAGTAATTGTGATTTCAGACGTTGTTTATAATAATTTAAATGAGCATCATCAAAGTTTATTTTCATGCTATTCCGATGGATGGGTGACTAGGTATGAAGGAGATATTATAAATACCAATATGAATGATTGGTATAATGAGAATTGTAAATAGATGTTGATTTGATACAGTTAAAAAATGGGAGCGTAAGCTGATTTTGTAGCAGTTCTTAAAGCCAGTCCAGGTAGCTATCGCAAATAGGTAGAAGTTCTCTTTCCTTTGAATTGCCGCTTAGTTTCGAGCAGGCAGCAGCCTATTGAAAGGCTAACGGACAGTATGTAAGGAAAAATCAGTGGAGAGATACCACTGTAAGGGTATTCATAGACCTTGATTAACAGTTAAATACGATAAGCGTATCATTAGAAATAGTGGTACGCTTATTTTTTGTCCCTTTTTGCAGATTTGTCCTTTCCCCTACTTTCCAATATAATGAAGCTAAAGAAGTGGAGGTGTGCTTATGAGAGAGAAATTTAATCATCTGTATTTGGATAGCCACGAAAGAAAACTTTTGATACATAGCCTTGTAGAGTTAAAAAATCAACTTATTCAGCAAGGCAGATATACGGATTGTATTGACGAGCTTATTTTTAAGGTCATAAATGCACCGACCAAGAGAATGAAAATTGAATATGTCTAAGGCAGATTACAAAGCCGCTTATTCTTATTGATTTTAAGAGTAGGCGGCTTTTTTGCGTTCTCTGGTACTGTTTACATAGCCACCTTGACAAAGTGGCTAAATCTATGTGAAAGGAGGACGCATCTATGTCAAATTGCAAAGTGATTGCTCTGACTAACCAGAAAGGCGGTGTCGGAAAAACAACCACAGCGGTCAATCTGGGTGTAAGTCTGGTGCAGCAGGGTAAAAAAGTCCTGCTGATTGATGCTGATGCACAGGCAAATCTCACGATGGCTCTGGGTTATAACAGACCAGACGATATTCCCATAACGCTCTCTACTGTGATGCAGAACATCATAGACGATAAAACGCTTGATGTTTCACGGGGTATTATCCACCACAGAGAGGGCGTTGACCTGCTTCCGTCAAACATTGAGCTGTCGGGCTTTGAGGTAAGGCTAATCAATGCAATGAGCCGTGAGCGTGTGCTGAAAACCTATGTCAATGAGGTTAAAAAGAATTACGATTATGTGCTTATTGATTGCATGCCGAGCTTAGGTATGATAACCATCAATGCTCTGGCGGCGGCTGACAGCGTGATTATCCCGACACAGCCCCACTATCTCTCGGCTAAAGGTCTGGAGCTTTTGCTTCGCTCCGTATCAATGGTCAAGCGGCAAATCAACCCAAAGCTGCGGATAGACGGTATCTTAATGACTATGGTAATGCCCCGTACCAACATTTCTAAGGAAATTACGGCAACGGTCAAAAGTGCATACGGTCAGAAAATCAAGGTATTTGATACCGAGATACCTCATTCTATCCGTGCTGTGGAAGCTACCGCAGAGGGCAAAAGTATCTTTGCCTACGAGCAGTCCGGAAAGGAGGTGGCAGAGATTGGCGAGAAGCAGAGAAACCAAAATCGAGCTGACCGCATACGATGACCTTTTCCAAACGGACGAAAGTCGTGCGGAAGCAAAGCTCTCTAAGATAAGGGATATTCCCATATCGGAGATTGACGAGTTCCCAGACCACCCGTTCAAGGTTTTAATGGACGAGGATATGGAGCAGCTTGTTGAGAACATCAAGCGAAACGGTGTAATGACCCCTGCGACAGTTCGCTTAAAAGAGGACGGACGGTATGAGCTTATCAGCGGTCACAGGCGAAAAAAGGCTTGTGAACTTGCGGGGCTTGAAACGCTGAAATGCGAGGTTAAAGAGCTTACCCGTGACGAAGCCATTATTGTATTGTTATGGTGGAAAGTAATCTCCAACGCCCTGTTATTTTGCCGAGTGAGAAAGCGTTTGCGTATAAAATGCGGTTGGAAGCTATGAAACGACAGGCAGACCCTCGAAAGAAAATTATTCCCCAGTGGGTAATAATTCTGAGTTTGCTACTTCAAGTGATGAACTTGCCGAAAAAGTCGGCGAAAGCAAAAATCAAATCTTCCGCTATATTCGTCTAACGGAGCTTGTACCCGAAATTCTGCAAATGGTAGATGAACGGCAGGATTGCTTTCCGCCCTGCGGTTGAGATTTCCTATCTGACCGAGAGACAGCAATACACCCTGCTTGAAGCAATGGAGTACAACGATGCTACCCCGTCATTGGCACAGGCTATCAAAATGAAGAAGTATAACCAAGATGGCAAGCTCACTTCCGAGGTTATCCAGTCCATTATGGAGGAAGAAAAGCCCAATCAGAAGGAAAAACCTGCTTTCCGTGACGAGAGGATAACCAAGCTCATTCCAAAGACTGTTCCCAGAGGGCAGGAAACGAATTTTGTTGTCAAGGCGTTGGAGTTTTATAACCGACACTTGCAGCGGAACAAGGCTCACGAGAGATAGCCACACACCGAGGGCGAGGTCTGCCCATTTGAGTGGATAGCCATTATTTTGGCTTCCCCCTCTCCACACCTCACCCCCTAACTACTGCCAGTAACTATCCGAGAAAAGAAATACTTTAGGCTGTCCATAACGGGCAGCTTTTTTCGGTCAGTAAGGCAAAATATTCAATCCAAATTACAGGAGGTAACTATGAAAATCCCTAAATTGTTCAAAAAGGCTGCGGCTTTTGTAATGGCTGCGGTCACGGCATTATCCATAATGCCTGCGACGGCGTTTGCTGCGGGTGACATCGGGACGATTTCCTTTTCCCACACCTATGACAGCAACGGTAATGCGATGAGGTACAATTCCAGTGCGAATATCGGCGGCTATACCGCAGGCGGAACGGGAAATTATAAGTACCGTATGTTTGTAGACGGTGAGAATGCGTTTTGTATTCAGCCGGGAGTACCGCTGAAAACAGGAAATACCTTGAAAAAGGCTTCCTCCGATACTTGGAACGCCCTTTCAGCCAATCAGAAAAAGGCGGTTGGGCTTGCCCTGCTCTATGGGTATCAGGGCAACCGAAATAATCTGTCGGGAAGTGATGATGAAAAATGGCTTGCCACGCAGACACTCGTTTGGGAGTTTGTCACAGGCTGCCGTGAAGCCACAGGCTCATATAACCAGACAAGCACCACCGTTTACAGCCTGCACTTCGGTTCAAATTATGCCAACAGCGGAGCAAGGGCAGTGTATGACCAGATTGTTGCAATGCTGCGTGAGCATAACACCATTCCGAGCTTTATGTCGGGCGGTAAGAATGACATCACAAAGGAGCTTGCCTACAAGGACGGAAAGTACAGCATCACATTGACGGACAGCAACGGCGTCCTTTCCGATTACAGCTTTTCAAGCTCTGACAGCAATGTGAGTGTATCGAAGTCTGGAAATAAGCTGACAATCAGCTCCACCGTAGCTATCAGCGGTTCTGTCCGCATTACGGCAAAGAGGAACAATGTGCCGACTGTCAGCAACAGTGCAAAGCTCATTGCCTATGGCGACCCGAACTTGCAGGATTTGGTAACAGGTGTGGAGAATGCTGATACCGTGTCTGCATATATCAATATCGAAACGCCGACAGGCACGATTGCCCTCAAAAAGACTTCGGAGGACGGAGTTGTGGAGGGCATCTCTTTTACAATCAAAGGTGATAACTTCAATAAGACAGTTAAGACAGGAAAGGACGGCTCTGTCTCCGTGGAGGGATTATTCCCTGGCACTTATACCGTCACAGAACAGTCCATTGACCGTTATGAGCCGCAGAAAACCCAGACCGTGACCCTTATTGGAGGAAAAACCTCTACTGTGACCTTCAGCAATACTTTGAAGCGTGGCAGTCTGGAAATCGTCAAGACTTCCGAGGACAATCTGGTGGAGGGAATGAAATTCCACCTTTACGGCACATCTTTAAGCGGCTTGCCTGTTGACGAGTATGCCGTGACTGATAAAAACGGTCTGGCTAAGTTTGAAAATGTCCTTATCAGCGGCGATACCCCGTATGTGGTTGAGGAAGTGGATACCGCAGTCCGCTATGTCGTTCCTGCTTCCCAGACAGCTCCGATTGAATGGAACAAGGTCACAAAACGCAGCTTCGACAATGTATTGAAGAAATTCCAAGTGACTGTGACAAAGACCGATGCAGAAACAGGTTCTCCGCAGGGCGACGCTTCCCTTGCAGGTGCGGTTTACGCCATCTATAAGGGTGAGGAACTGATTGACACCTACACGACTGATGAAAACGGTCAGTTTACGACCAAGTATTATATCTGTGACAATGATTGGACTGTCCGTGAAATCAGCCCGTCCGAGGGGTATCTTCTGGATACCGCAATCCACAAGGTAGGTGCAGAACCAGAGCTATACACGGTAGAGCTGAACAGTACCGCAAACGATGTGAATGAACAGGTCATCAAAGGCAATATCGCACTCATCAAGCATACGGATAACGGGGAAACCCAGATTGAAACACCCGAAGAAGGTGCGGTATTTGAAGTGTTCCTCAAATCCGCAGGCAGCTATGAAAATGCAAAGGAAACCGAGCGTGATGTGCTGACATGTGACGAGAACGGTTTTGCCCAGACAAAGGATATGCCGTATGGCATTTATACCGTCCGCCAGACCTCTGGTTGGGAGGGGCGTGAACTGATGAAAGACTTTGATGTGTTTATTAGCAAGGACGGTCAGACCTACCGCTACCTTATCAACAACGCTAACTTTGAGAGCTATATCAAAATCGTAAAGAAAGATGCAGAAACAGGCAATACAATCCCGTATGCAGGTGCAGGCTTCCAGATTTACGACCCGAATGGAAAGCTTGTGACTATGACTTTCACTTATCCCGAAGTGACGACCATTGACACCTTCTATACTACGGCAGACGGCGACCTTATCACACCGCAGACATTGGAATACGGCAAAGGCTATTCCCTTGTGGAAGTACAAGCCCCGTATGGGTATGTCTTAAATTCCGAGCCTGTTTATTTTGATGTGGTGCAGGAAAATTCCGAGGAAGAAAGCGGCATTACCGTTATTGAGGTAGTACGCTCCAATATGGCACAGAAAGGTACAATTACCGTAGAAAAGTCTGGCGAGGTATTCAGCTCCGTGGCAGGCGATAAGGGATTGTATCAGCCGATTTTCTCTGTCAGCGGTCTTGAGGGTGCAGTCTATGAGATTACCGCAGCCGAGGATATTGTCACTCTGGACGGAACGGTCAGAGCCAAAAAGGGCGAGGTTGTGGATACCGTTACGACAGGAAAGGACGGTACAGCAAAATCCAAAGAACTGTATCTCGGAAAATATGCGGTTAAGGAAATTACAGCTCCGTATGGAATGGTGCTGAATGAGGAAGTCCATTCTGTTGAGCTTGTGTATGCAGGACAGAATGTTGATGTAACGGAAACGGCTACTTCTTTCTATAATGAAAGACAGCATGTTGAAATCGACCTCATCAAGAGCCTTGCCATTGATGAAGCCTACGGCATTGGCAAGAATGGAGAAATCTTTGATGTGACCTTTGGCTTGTATGCGGCGGAGGAACTCACAGCCGCAGATGGAAAGACCATTCCTGCGGACGGTCTGATTGAGGTCATTTCCCTTGATGAAAGCGGTCACGGGAAAGCTATCAGCGACCTGCCGATGGGCAGCTATTATGTGCAGGAAATCTCGACCAACTCCGCATATATTGTCAGCGATGCAAAATACCCTGTTATTTTTGAATACGCAGGACAGGATACCGAAACTGTCCGCATTACAGCCAACGAGGGCGAAGCTATCACAAATGACATTATTTACGGCTCTGTAAGCGGTAAGAAATCTGATGAGGATGGAAAAGCTCTGGGCGGTGCAGTTATCGGTATCTTTAAGACAGGAACTACCGAGTTTACAAAGGAAAATGCGATTGCAGCTACCACATCAAAAGATGATGGTAGTTTTTCTTTTGCCAAAGTGCCGTATGGAACTTGGATAATCTGTGAAATCGAAAGCCCGAAGGGATATGTACTCTCCGAGGAAGAAATCGCCGTGACAATCGGCAAGGTGGACGAAGTTGTGGAAATTGAACTTGTCAACTACTTCATTAAGGGCAATATCGCTTTGACAAAGGTTGATGAGGATTATCCCGACAACAAGCTGTCTGGTGCGGTATTTGAGGTTTACTCCGATACTAATGGCGATGGGAAACTGGATAAAGACGATACGCTGCTTGGCGAAATGAAAGAACTTGACGGCGGCGTTTACCAGATGAGTGAACTCCGCTACGGCAAATATCTGGTAAAGGAAAGCAAAGCTCCGACAGGCTTTGTGCTTGATGAAGATGTTTATGCCGTATCCATCGAAGAGAACGGCAAGACCTACACCGTGGAAAACAAGGCGGGTGTTGGCTTTATCAATGCAGCACAGAAAGGCTCTCTTAAAATCGTAAAGACTTCCTCTGACGGTAAGGTGGAGGACTTCTCTTTCCGTGTGACAGGCGTGGACTATGACAAGACCTTTAAGACAGATAAGAACGGAGAAATCGTGATTGAGGGCTTGCGGATTGGCGACTATACCGTATCCGAAGTAAACGACAAGGCTTCCGCAGGATATATCCTTCCTGCCGATAAACAGGTAACGGTAAAGGTGGACGCTACGGCTATCGTGCAGATGCACAATGAGTTCAGGGATACCCCGAAAACAGGCGATGATTTCAATCTGGGCTTATGGGTAAGCCTTTCGGTTTTGTCTGTTGTCGGTGCGGGCGTTCTCGGATTTGTCGGCTATAAGAACAGAAAGAAGAAAAAGGAGGACTAATTGATGGACGCTAAAACCATTATCGCAATCGTGCTTGTCGTGTTCATTGTGGGTGCGGCGGTATGGCTGAATATCCGTAACAGAAAGAATAAGTAAGTGGTTTGGGCGGCTGAAAGATGCCGCCCTTTCTTTTATGGAGGTAACAATGAGAAACCTTAAAACCATTGAAAAGAAAGTCAGAGCTGTTCTGGAAAAGAATGAAGATGCCAGAAATGACGATATGGTGCTGTATCTTGCACTTTGTAATGCCTGTCTGAAGGATGCAGGGGCAATGCCGCTTGCAGAGATAATGACGCAGCACAAATATCTTGGTCTGCCGAGCTTTGAGAGCGTCAGCAGGACACGCCGCAAGCTGCAGGCACAGCATCCAGAGCTTGCAGGGAGCCGCCCTGTTCAAAAAATGAGAGCCACGGGCGAAAAAGCCTATCGGCGTTATGCCAAAGAATAGAGAGGTGCTTATGGACGAAGAAAAACGCTCCAATCAGAACTATGAAATCATTGAGAGCTGTACTATCGGGAGTACAGAGCTTGTCATCGGTCACAATCCCAACGCACCCAACCCTTATGTGTGTTGGTACTGCAAGGGCGGCTCAAATTATTTCTGGGGTTATTACACGAATGAGCTTGATGCTGCACGGCAAAAGCTGAATGAACGATACCAGTCAGAGTGCCGTATGCCCTATAATCAGCCTGCCCAGAAGCAGAAAAACGGTGATGACCGTGAGCGATAAAATAAAATATGACTGCACGACCTGTCCTTATCCCCGATATAAGGACGGGTCAGTTATTTTCTGCGATGTCTGTATCCGCAAGATTTTAGACGAGCAAAAGGAGAAAAAGGAAAGAAAGGAGCAGCAGAATGAGTAATGAAATAAAGACAAGATCTTTAACCCCGACAGAACAGAAATACACCTATGCCCAAAGTATGCAGCTTGAGGGGCAGACAGGCACTATCGGGCATCTGCGTGGAGACTTTGCCACAACGGGCTATGGCTTTTACACCACTTGGTTTGATACCAGACCCCAATGGAAATCTGACGAATTTAAGGCAGACCTTGATACGGTCATCAATGCTTTACGGGAGGATAAAGGGCTTTTGCATAACCGCTATGATATGAGTGCGTTTGCAAGGCATTTTCCCGAAAGTGCGATAAAGGGCAACTATTGTACTGAGTACGGTTTCCGTGTGGATACGGAGAAACACGCTTTTCTGCTTCGGTGCAATCCCACCAAAGGCGACTATAATTTTTACTGCTATTGTTATGTGAAGGAATGGCTTGATAAGCATATCCAGAAAGCGGAACAAGGTATCCGCTTTATTGACCCTCAATATAAAGAACTGTTCCGTATCCCCGACGGTGGAAAGGTCATTGTCACGACCTCTTGGGGAGAGAAACGGGAGTATCCCTGCCGCTTTATTGATGAATACCATACCGAAGTCGGCAGCAATCTGTACCACATCTGCGAGTTTGCCGAGCGTATGCAGAAAAACGGGGCGACCTATGAGCCGAAACCTGCGGAACAAACGCCGCAGAAAACACCGAAGCACAAGGATTTGGAACGATAAGGAGGATTTAGAATATGGCTGTTAATCAGAAAGCCGTCAAGGTCTTGAATAAAGTCTTGGAAGCAGGCTTTACCGATGAAAAAGCGATTGCCGCTATGACTATGGACGATATTCTTTCTATGCAGGGCATTACGGTTGCGGATATTACCCTCATCAATGACCTGCAAAAGAGCATTAAATCGAACAAGGTCATTTCTTTTCTTGGCGGTGGTGCGGAGTGAGTAAACAGGAATATTTGAAACAGAAACGATAAGGAGGTGTAGGTTGAATGGCTGCGAAGTATCAGCTAATCACAGAGCTGTATCGGCGTACAGGCGTTGCAGTTGCAAAAAATCCGCAGGCGTGGCAGGGCTTTCTGTCCTCTGCCTGCCGCAACTATAAATGCCGTTTTGACGAACAGCTTTTAATATACGCCCAACGCCCCGATGCTGTCGCCGTTGCGAAGCTCGAAACTTGGAACAGGCAGTTCAAGCGTTGGGTCAATAAGGACAGCAAGGGTATTGCCGTATTTGACCCGAAAGGTCGCAGGAATACGCTGAAATACTATTTTGATGTGTCCGACACCCACGAGGGCTATTATGGTAGCCGCCCTGTTCCGATATGGCAGATGGATGAGCGATACGAGCAGGCTGTTATGGAAAGGCTCTCAGACAGGTTTGGAGATGTGGAAAGCACTGACCTTGCTTCTGCCTTAATGGAAACGGCAAAGAACGCCGTGGAGGACAATCTACAAGACTATTTTTCTCAGTTAAAGGACTGCACGAAAGACAGCTTTTTGGAAGAGTTGGACGACTTTAATATAGAAGTCATTTACAGGCGGCTGGCAGCAAACAGCGTTGCTTTTATGCTGATCAGCCGCTGCGGTCTGGATACGAATGAGTTTTTTGACCGAGAGGATTTTGCGGATATTGTAAATTTCAATACCCCTGCAACGATAAACGCCATCGGCGTTGCCACGAGCGATATTGCGGAAATGGCGTTACGGGAAATCTCACAGTCTATCCGAAATGTGCAAATGGCGGAAAAAGACCAGAATCGCACCTTTGCACAAAGAACGCAGGCTCAGTATGATAAAGACAGACAACAACCCGAAAGGAGCGAATACAATGAGCGAAATCACTTACAGCAGACAGGGGGATTATCTTATTCCCGACCTAACATTACCGACAGAGCCAGAGCTTCCGCTTGGCAGGTACGCTTTGATGCACAGGGATTATCTGGAGAAGCACAAGCGAGTGACCTATCTCAATCTGCTGACATCGGGCAGGCTGAACGGGCATCTGCACGAGGTAGAGCAGACAGCACTCCAGAGGTTGGAGCTTCTGACGAAGCAGCTCTCAGCCGAGCAGGGCGTGACAGAGGAACTGAAAGAGAAAGCACCGATGCAGTGGGTCGGACTGATGAACAACATCCGCAGCCAAGCGGAGGAAGTGATACTGACCGAACTGATTTACAAGTAAGCGTTGCCAAAGAGGATGAGGTTAGGGTCAATCTTCCAACCGTAGATGAACAAATCGAAATGATAGCAAAAGCAGAGGACGAAAAAGCCTCTGCTTTTGCTATTTCCAAAGAAGATATTGACTCCGTACTTCAGAAAGGCAGCGGTGTTGCGGACGGAAAATACCGCATCTACCGCCAATTCCAAAAGGGCGTGGACAGACAGAAAAATATTGAGTTCCTTAAAAATGAGTATGGAACGGGCGGCGGTACGCACATCTTCCCCGATGGTTTCAGCGGTCATTCTTGGTATGACAGCAAAGGTCTTGCCATTGACCGAAACGGCACTTATACCAATCACGACCTTGTGTTAAAATGGTCACAGGTTGAAAAGCGTCTGCGTGAGCTGATTAAGGATAACCGCTATCTCAATCCGAAAGAAAAAGACCATTATGCCGATTATCTGGAGAGCGTGTCAGCCCCTCAATATGAGATTGACACCCAGAGGAAAATAGCAAGGCAGCGTTTTATCGACGCCCATCGTGACCTGCCGCCTGCCGACAAACGGGATACCCTTGCTTTGCGGCTATCTGACTTTATCCGTGACTTGGACAGGTACGAAAAAGACCTGTTATCTGTTGTGGAACGAAGCGACCTTGCAGATGTTACCGCCGAGCAAATGGAACAGCACTTATCCGACCCCTCAACCGTTCAACAGCTCATAGACTTTCTTGCACAGGTACAATGGAAAACGACCTCGGTTTTCAGCCGCAGTAATGGGTGGAAGTTTACCGAGGAATTAAGGGAGCTGCACCCACTTTGCTACCTCTACAATGAGGGCGATGTGGTGTATATCGGTGCGGATAAATATGAGATTGCAACACTTACCGAGGAAAAGGTCTATCTGCAAAATGCCGAGTTCCCTATCTTGGGGCAGGAATACAGCCGAGCCGACTTTGAAGAAAAGCTAACGGAAAATCCTGCAAATGACCATCTGAAAGTGGTCGTAACCGAGAAACAGAGGACAGAAGCACCGTCCGAGAAAAAGCAGGACGGAATACAGTTTTCTATCGGTTTTTCCGAACACCCTGCCTTTTATGACAGACAGCTTAATGACCGCTATACGGATTTGAGCTTTGCTCTGGGGAATAAGCTACTTGGTATTTTGGACGAGAAACAGCACCGTGAGCGTGAGGGCGATAAAAATATCGGGTGGTATCACAAGACAGATTTTGTTATCAAGGCTGTTATCGGCGGCGAGGAATTTAACTATGAAGGGCGGTTTGATATTGGCGATGGTGAGGGCGATTTAATTGCCCATATTAAGAATTTTTACGATTATGCCTTATCGCCAAAGGGCGAACAGCTATATGGAGATGACCGAGAAAGCCTGCTCCGTGGCAGAGATGAGTTTATCCCATTCTTGGAACAGCACACCGAGCTGAAACCAGAGGACGAAAAACTGCTTGATGAGATTATGGCTACCGAAAGTGATTGGTACAGGACAGCCGAGGAAGCCGAAGAAAAACCACAGGCGAATGCCGATAAAGTGAATGGCTCAGAAGCTCCTGTCATTGAAATGGAGCAATCCACAGATGACCTCATAGGCAGGGAAATCATCATAGATAACCGTAAATATCTCATTGAGAGCATCGGGAAAATCAGCGGTGATGTGTCCCTGCGTGACATCACATTCCAGAACAATGTGGGCTTTCCGATAAACCGAGTGGAGAAAATCGGCTATATCCAAAAGCTATTGGAACAGGAAAAAACCGAATTACCACCCGAAGAAAAAACGGAAACTCTTGCCACAGACCGTCATAATTTCCGTATTACCGATGATGCCATCGGTATCGGCGGAGCAAAAGAAAAATTCCGTAACAATATGGCGGCAATCAACCTGCTGCACGAGCTTGAAATTGAAAACCGCCTTGCCACACCCGAAGAACAGGAAGTCCTGTCTCGGTATGTCGGTTGGGGCGGTCTTTCTATGGCATTTGATGAACACAATGCGGCGTGGGCGGAGGAGTTTAAGGAGCTATATGCCAGCCTTTCCCCAGAGGAATACCGTGCCGCTATGGAGTCAACGCTGACCGCTTTTTATACGCCGCCTGTTGTTATCAAGGCGATGTATGACGTACTTGACCGCCTGGGCTTTTCACAGGGCAATATCTTGGAGCCGTCCTGCGGCACAGGCAATTTCTTTGGTCTGCTTCCCGAAAGTATGCAAAACAGCAAGCTCCACGGCGTGGAAATCGACTCTCTCACAGGCAGGATTGCAAAGCAGCTCTACCAAAAAGCGAACATTGCCATTGAGGGCTTTGAGAAAACAAATCTCCCAGACGACCATTTTGATGTAGTCCTCGGTAATGTGCCTTTTGGGGAGATAAGGGTCAATGACAGCCGATACAACGCCCAGAAATTTCTCATACACGACTACTTTTTCGCAAAGGCTCTGGATAAAGTCCGTGCCGGCGGCGTTGTGATGTTCATTACCTCAAAGGGTACGATGGATAAAGCAAGTCCAGAGGTACGCAAGTATATTGCCCAGAGAGCCGAGCTTTTAGGTGCTATCCGTCTGCCAGACAACACCTTTAAGGCAAACGCAGGCACGGAGGTCACGAGCGATATTCTTATCCTGCAAAAGCGTGACCGAGTGATGGATATAGAGCCAGACTGGGTACACCTTGATACGGACGAAAACGGTGTTACGATGAACAGATATTTTGTCGAACACCCCGAAATGGTGTTGGGCGAGATAAAGATGGAAAACACACGCTTTGGTACTTTCGAGCCTGTCTGTAAAGCCCGTAAGGATATACCACTTTCCGAGCTTCTGTCCAATGCAGTTCAGAGGATAAACGGCGAAATCCCAGAGCTTGATAATAGGGTTGATGAAATCTCCGATGAGCAGGAGCTTTCCGTTCCTGCTGACCCGAATGTGCGTAACTTCTCTTTTACTCTGGTGGACGGCAGGGTTTACTTCCGAGAGAATGACCGTATGCAACCTGCTTCTGTGTCGATGACCGCAGAAAACCGTATCAAAGGGCTTATACAAATCCGTGACTGTGTGCATAAGCTCATTGAGTATCAGACCGAGGATTACCCAGCGGAAATGATACGCACCGAGCAGGAAAACCTCAACCGTTTGTATGATGTTTATACCGCAAAATACGGTCTAATCAACAGCCGAGGAAACTATCTTGCTTTTGCTTCAGATGAGAGCTACTTCCTTCTATGTTCTCTGGAGGTGCTTGATGATGAGGGCAACTTCAAACGGAAGGCAGATATGTTCACGAAGCGGACTATCAAACCCCACCGAGAAGTAACTTCGGTTGAAACTGCAAGCGAAGCCCTCGCCCTCTCTATCGGGGAGAAAGCCCGTGTTGATTTGCCTTATATGGAGCAGCTCACAGGCAAAACGCAGGCTGAGCTTGTGCAGGATTTACAAGGTGTTATCTTCAAAGTACCGAACTGTGAGTCTGTTTCCTATGCAGCCGCAGACGAGTATCTGTCGGGAAATGTCCGAAACAAGCTGACGGTTGCGGAGCTTGCTGCGAAGAATGATACAGAGCTTGCGGTCAATGTGGATGCCTTGAAAAAGGTCATTCCCAAAGACCTCTCGGCGGCGGAAATCTCTGTCCGTCTGGGTGCAACTTGGATACCGCAGGAAGATATACAGCGGTTTGTGATGGAGCTTTTAACTCCGTCAAGCTATGCCGCAGGCAGATTAAAGGTACGATACACCCCGATAAACGGAGACTGGTTCATAGAAAATTAAAGCTCCGATATGGGGAATGTAAAGGCGGACAGCACCTATGGTACGAAAAGAGCTTCTGCCTATCGCATTATTGAAGACACCGTAAATCTGCGTGATACCCGTATCTTTGATTATGTGTATGACGAACACGGCAATAAAAAAGCGGTGTTCAATGCAAAGGAAACCACGGCGGCACAGGCGAAGCAGGAAGTCATCAAGCAGGCGTTTCAGGATTGGATATGGAAAGACCCAGAACGGCGAAACCGCCTTGTCCGTTATTACAACGACACTTTTAACTCTGTGCGACCCCGTGAGTATGACGGAAGCCATATCACTTTTGGAGGTATCAGCCCAGAAATCACACTAAGACCCCATCAAGTCAACGCCATCGCCCATATCCTTTATGGCGGCAATACGCTCCTTGCCCATAAGGTGGGAGCAGGAAAAACCTTTGAAATGGTAGCCGCCGCACAGGAAAGCAAACGGCTCGGCTTATGCCAGAAATCCATGTTTGTTGTGCCAAATCATCTTGTCGGTCAGTGGGCTTCTGAGTATCTGCGGCTTTATCCGAGTGCGAATATCCTTGTTACAACAAAGCAGGATTTTGAAACTGGAAACCGTAAAAAGTTCTGCGGCAGGATTGCCACAGGCGACTATGACGCAGTCATTATCGGGCATTCGCAGTTTGAAAAAATCCCGATGAGCATAGAACGCCAGAGGGAGCAGTTGGAAAAGCAGCTTGATGATATTGAGCGTGGCATTGACGATGTGCAGGCTTCCAAAGGCGAGCAGTTCACGGTCAAACAGCTAATGAAAACCCGAAAGGCAATCAAGACGAAGCTCGAAAAGCTTAACGACACCAAGCGTAAGGATACGGTCATCGACTTTGAACAGCTCGGCGTTGACAGGCTTTTCATTGATGAGAGCCATTTTTACAAGAATTTGTACCTCTACACCAAGATGCGGAATGTGGGCGGTATCGCCCAGACCGAAGCCCAGAAATCAAGCGACCTCTTTATGAAATGCCGCTATCTGGACGAAATCACGGGCAACCGTGGCACGGTTTTCGCAACGGGTACGCCTGTTAGCAATTCAATGGTTGAGCTGTACTCCGTTCAGAGGTACTTGCAGTATGACACTCTTGCACAGAACGGTTTGCAGCATTTTGACAGTTGGGCTTCTACCTTTGGAGAAACGGTTACAGCTCTGGAATTAGCACCCGAAGGCACGAATTACCGAGCCAAGACAAGGTTTGCCAAGTTCTATAACCTGCCAGAGCTGATGCAGATGTTCCGTGAGGTGGCGGATATACAGACCGCCGATATGCTAAAGCTCCCTGTGCCAACGGTCAATTACCACAATATTAAGACTAAGCCGAGTGAGATACAGACCGAAATGGTAGCTTCCCTTGCGAAGCGGGCTGAGAAAGTCAGGGCAAGGCTTGTCGAGCCGAACATCGACAATATGCTCAAGATAACCAATGACGGACGGAAACTGGCTCTTGACCAGAGAATGATTGACCCGATGCTGCCAGATGCCCCAGACAGTAAAGTCAATGCCTGCGTGGATAATGTGTACCGTATCTGGGAGGAACACGCCGATACCAAAGCGACACAGCTTGTGTTCTGCGACCTGTCCACCCCGAAAAATGACGGTACTTTCAATGTCTATGACGATATGAGGGAGAAGCTGATAGCCCGTGGTATCCCTGCGGAGCAGATACGCTTTATCCACGAAGCGACCACCGATGCACAGAAAAAGGAGTTGTTCGGCAAGGTCAGAAGTGGCGAAGTCCGTGTGCTGTTCGGCTCTACTCCTAAGATGGGAGCAGGTACGAATGTGCAGGACAGGCTCATAGCAATCCATAACCTTGATTGTCCATGGCGTCCTTCCGACCTTGAACAAAGGCAGGGGCGTATTGAACGGCAGGGAAATATGTTCCCAGAGGTGGAGGTTTACCGCTATGTGACCGAGCAGACTTTTGATGCCTATCTCTATCAGTTGGTGGAGAGCAAACAGAAATTTATCAGCCAGATAATGACGAGCAAAAGCCCTGTTCGTTTTGCTGAAGATGTGGACGAGGTTGCCCTGTCCTTTGCAGAGGTTAAAATGCTTGCCACAGGCAATGCCCGTTTTAAGGAAAAGATAGATTTGGATATACAGGTATCCAAGCTCCGAGTGTTAAAGCAGAGTTATCTTTCAGAGCATTACGACCTTGAGGATAGAGTGCTGAAATACTATCCTCAGACCATTAAGGAGTGTGAGGAACGCATTATCGGCTATGAAAGTGACACGGCACTTGCCGAGCAGCATAAGCCGCAGGGCGAAGAAAAGTTCTGCCCGATGACCTTAAAAGGCGTGACCTACACCGAAAAGGCAGACGCAGGCGAAATGCTTCTTGCAATCTGCAAGGATTATCCGATGTCTGCACCTACCGATATTGGCAGATACCGGGGTTTCCAAATGCAGATTTATTATGACACCGTCAATGCCCATTACTGTATGAACCTCTGCGGAAAGGCAAAGCATAAGGTAGATTTAGGTGCTGATGCCCTCGGAAATCTGACCCGAATTGAAAACGAGCTGTCAAAGCTCCCCGCCAGACTGGAAGCTGCCAAGACCAAAAAGGCGGAAACTATCGCACAGCTTGAAACCGCAAAGGAGGAAATCAAGAAGCCCTTTGCCTTTGAAGATGAGCTGAAAGAAAAAACAGAACGGCTGAACGCTCTTAACATTGAGCTGAATCTAAATGAAAAAGATACTTCCGTTATGGATACCGAGCCAGAGCAGACAGAAGAACAGTCCGAAAGAAAATGTGCAAGTCGGGAGAGATAATGCGGTTTGCATATTTGTATTGCTGATTTCTGGGAAGTATAATAGGTGTAGATTAGTAAATGTCGGAGGTGAAAGGTGTGCTTGATAATTTAAGATTTGAAACCTTTGTTGATGTGCATAGCAACATCTTTGCTGAATATCTAAGCTCCGTTATCGCAAAGCTGCCCAAAGAAAATCCAGAATACCGTTCCACAGAGGAAAGGATAGAGGAACTCTACAAGGAGTATCCCAAAGTGATGGCAGTTTTGGATACGGAAAAGCCGAGTGATTTATCCGAGCAGGAGTGTAAGGCTTTGATAGAAGTTTTGGAGCTTCGGAACAGGCTCAGCGATATGCAGCAGGAAGCAATCTATTTCAGAGGGTGCTATAACAGCGTTGGGTATCTCAAAAAGGCAGGAATTTTATAACCAAGAACGGCGGCATTGGCATTGAGCTGATGCCGTCTTTTGCATAGCGGCACAGGTAGAAAAATATGACGTAATATGCTATAATATAATACAAGGTTTGGTCGAAAGGATTGTGAATATGAAAGTTTATATCTTAGCTTCGCTTGATAATATCTCATTTGCAGAAAAACTTTTAAGCAACATAAGAAATGCAAAGATTATTTCAAAGCCATCAATAAATGAAATTGGTTCAAATATTAATGTAGCTCTAAAACGAACAATGGAGAGTGCAGATGTCGTTTTAGCGATAATAGATGAAAAATTCTCTGATAGTGTATCTCTTAATTTGGAGTTGCAGTTGGCACAAATGTCAGTACGAGAAAATAGAAATAAAGTGTTAATTCCAGTTGTTTTGAATAAGGCAGATGTTCCTAAATGTATAGAAGGAACATTATATGTCGACTGCATTTCCGATTCTGAGCAAGATTTATGCAAAACACAATTGATGATAGAAAAGGTGTTGACACATAGAAAATATATTATAAGAAAGGGCAATCTAAAGGAAAAAAACAGTAGAACATCTTCTATGATAATTATGACTTTTGCCATTGAAATGTTTGCAATGCTTTTCATTGTTCTATTATTTAAGGAAAATCCTTTTCAAATGGGAAGTATTGGGGACGAGAGTATTATTACTATAACATTCGGAATAGCCTCTGTGATGTTAGCTTTTGTAGCTCTTTTAACGAGCTATTTATCAATTATGAAAAAACGATGGCAAGAAGATGATGAAGAAGAATTAGAGTCTTATTCAAGACGATTAAAACGGGCTATAGTTCCAGAAGAAATAAAACAAGAGAAAAAAAGAGTTCTGGAAATGAAGGTAAGAAAAAGGAAATTGATGCTTTAGAGCGTATGATGATTAACCTTGAGGATATTAAAGAGTTTTATACTTGGACTCAAAAGCAGGCTAAAGCATCATTCGTTTTAGCTGTAATAATGTGTATTTCTGGATTTGGTTTAATGATAGTTGCAATACTTATACCTATTGTATTCAGATTGAGTTTTCAGATGTCAATTATCCCAGCTATTGGAGGAGTTATAACAGAGTTAATTGCAGGAACAGCACTGGTAGTATATCGTAATTCGTTATCACAACTCAATCACTATCATAAAGCCTTACACGAGGATGAGCGTTTTTTATCAAGTGTAAATTTGCTTGGAAAATTCAGTTCAGTTGAGGCACAAGATGATATGTTACGAGAAATAATAAGAAGTGAAATACAAATGAATTTAGCCGAATTGCAAGAAAATGAAAATAGGGAAGCAGGCAATTCAAAATAGTATTTTAAAGTGTCTAATTGCAGAAAGAACATATTAAAGTGGTATTTGTTGGTATCTAATGTTTCCTCATGGTTGTATGGGGAATAATTAGTAATTATGTGATATGATTTACAGTGGGATTTTTCAATTGAGAGGAAAAGATATGTCTGATTTTAATAAAATAATGGCATTTCAACAAATGATGCCATATCTCAATAAAGAGCAGCAAGATAATTTAGCAACGACTCTTGGAATGGAGTTACAGGAAATTGAAAGACGGTTGGTGGGAAAAAATAAGGAAGATGAATTTATTTTAATTCTTCTTTTTATGGAAGTGTGTAAAAGTATTACTGCATTTGATGAGGGGGTATCTCAATTATTAAAGACGGCAACCTCCGATTTACTTGTAGAGTTACAGAATGAAAAGAAGTTCATGTTGGAGATAAAGCATACTGACAAAGAACGGTATTCTATTAGTATGGGAAATCTCCAAAAAAGAATTGATTATGCGAGTAAATATGGATTGGAATTGTTTTTTGCCATCTCAATTAAAGGATATTGGATGCTGTTTAATGCGGAATATTTGAAAGAGAAAAAAGGAAAGATAGATATTTCTGATTTAATGAAATCTAAATTGGACGAAATGCTTGATTGTATTAGCTATGTCTTTCCAAAAGGGTTGAGGATAAAAAGTGTTTATTCTACAGATGAAACGGTAAAATCTACAGGTATTAAATTTCCACCATACGGAAATATGGTATCTTATGAGTTGTACTATAATGATAGAAGAATTTTCAGAGTAAAAGGGAAAAACAGTCCATATATTGGTTATACGATGATTTTAGAAGCACTGCAAGACAGACTGTCAATGGATACACAAATTATAGAACAGTCGGATAATTATACCGTTATCAATGAATCGTTTTCAAATGATTTTAATGCTATATCAGAATACAAGTTTTTGTTAGCACCAGTTGAACATACCGCATATGATGGCGAAGAAAAATATACCGCTCATACATATATTGAAAATGCAAAAGCAGATGCCAATCTTTTAAAAATGCATTTTCAATTGGGGCATGTCAGAGG
>OODO01000406.1_pt1 | contig 41526 bp, 27 predicted proteins | sample 1671261 | NCBI WGS metagenome assembly OODO01 (sample SAMN06348138, study PRJEB24527) | human gut metagenome | biome: human gut; feature: ankylosing spondylitis patient; material: feces | host: Homo sapiens | place: China | collected 2015-10 | reverse complement strand
ATCTGTTTCCGTAGCATGGGTTTTCAATCGTGTGCCAATTCTTTCAATCAGTATGGCATGTCTTTCTATCAGAAGTTCAGACAGTGTGCGTGTGTCGGCTTTGCGTCCTGCGGTCTTCGGTTGTTCTTCTGATAAGGTATCTGTGTCTTCCTCGTCCGTATCTTCATCTTCTTCTATTGCCCATTCCACAAGAGTGTTCTCTTCTATGGCTTTCTGTTGCTTCCTGAAAACTTGCCAGTCCTCTTTACTTCTCATTCCATTGGTGATGCTTTTTCTTATAATGAACTTGACCATGCCGGAAATAAGCCATTTGTACAATTTAGGTATATCCTTTCTTTGGGTCAGTTCCTCTCCCTGTTCCACCATGCATTCATAGCTCCGTCCGTAATACAGCCATGCGAGCATGGCGGGGACAATACTTTTCTTGTTTGGGTTATGAAACTCGTTCACTATTTTCTCGGCAAGGTCTGAATGCAAAAGGATATTTTCCAGTTCTTCAAAGTCGGGTGTTCTGTCATCGCCTATCCTTTTACGTGCGGCTTCCTTGTATTTCGGTGCTAATTTCGTGGCTATCTTGAAAACTTTGAAGAATCCTTTAAACTTCTTGTCGTTCATTTCCTCTACGAAATCGGCGTATTCATCCGGATGGTTGTCAAGCCATTCCTTTATCAGCCTTTTGAAATTATCATATTCTTGTTGTCCCATACAAGTTAATTAGCAATGCAACCTCTATTAACTTTCTCTTGTATGCGTGAGAAATGTATCGACAATTTGAATATTAACATATAGAAACCATAATCGCTTAAAGAAAATAAGCGTTGATCTTCTAATGTGTCTCGGTTTATAAAGCGATTGTCAACATGATAGATTTTATCAAGAAAAACTATTGAATCTTCCATTTGGGAATTTGCAGGAAGAAAGATTATTTGGGTTATTTTTTGTTGTTTGAGATCTGAAATGTGGTTTTCAATTTTGCTACTATTAACACCTTGTTTTTGAAGAACTGAAATATATGTTGTGAGATTTATAATAGGAGCATACATGATTGAAGCAGGAAACATACGAGAATTAGATAAATCCATATCACAAGTGTTTGATAAAATCAAACAGCTTACATTTTTTACACCTCTTTCGATGTTAACTAAATCAATTATAGGCATTTTTTTTAAGCCATCTCCTTGAAAAATGACATTCTTGTCAAGCATAGAAGTGTACATCCTTCCATCTATGTTATAAGGGAAAGATTTGAGTTCTGCCAAAAGGGTCTTGTAATTTTCTTCTGACAAATATTTGGGTAGATATTTTTTTAATTCATCTTCTGTAATCATAGCATATCCCAAAAGTGGTCATTAATGACATTTTGAATTTCTTCATCTATAGGAGTTGCTTCCGTTAACATCTTATTCGCAAAAGAATTGATTATCTCAAAATCTTCATGCTCGGGAATATTAACATGAATGGTCTCTGTTGAGATAGGAATGTCCTTAATGGAATAATTTGTATAAATATTTATTGGATTGACAGGAGTGTTAATAGACGGTATTATAGCATCATTATATGTTTGCCTACTTGATAAAGAAAGCAATTCCGTGTCTGTTAATGTCATACATGATAAGGCAGACATTAATAGGATATTGGTATTTATGTAAGTCGTTAAACTATTCATTTTCAAAAACAGGTTTTAGACTATTTAGGAAGTCTGGTTTTAACAAAGAGAAAAACAACTTTTTTTCGCATTTATGAGCCATATTTATTTCTTGTTCTATATTAGAAGTGAAATAGTTGTCGGAATATTCACGAGACGTATCAATATCAATTAATGAGCCTACCACTTCTATAGAATTAGGATGTGGTTTGTAGTTTGCATTATTTACAAATTGTAGGGTGTTCATAAAATTACCATCTTTGACATCTGTCCGTATCAATAAGTTTTCAGATGTGTATTTTTCTGTCATGGAAAAAGACATCGTAAGACCATTGGTAATATCTCCTTTGAAGAAATTAATATATCTATGTCCTATTCTTGATACACGCTTTATTATTCCAGAACTAATAACCTTGTTGATTATTGAAAATGAATGTTTAGAAAAATCGCTCCAACCTATATATGGCATTTTTGAGCTTATGCTCAAAACATCATATCCTATTTGAATTACAAATCTTTCGTTTTCAATTCTGTATAGGGGCTTAAATTTTAAGTTAGGGTCAACCTCCCTAATTTGTTCTGGGATTTGTAAAATGGGCAAATTAATGACATTTCCTCTATACTCTTCTTTTATGAGATTGTATATGATGCCAAAAACTGCGCTTTTGGTAATAGCTGCTTCAAAACGGAACTCAATTAAAGCGTCTATAAGTGGGCATGCTTCTATTCTTATTGGCAACAATCTATCCATAATACAAATTTTAAATTTATTTTCTTGCAAAGTTAGGAATTTCTTTTATTTGTTTCTTGATTTTATACGCTAAAAAGTTTAAAGTATATTAATCTAATAGTTTCACAAGGTCTTTTTTCATTTCTTCGTCAATATCTCTGTATCGCCTGAAAGCTTTGCTTCCCTCCTTGTGTCCCGATAGTGCGGAAACGAGGTTCGGGTCTTTCACCTTTTTGTAGATATTGCCGATAAAAGTACGCCTTGCCAAATGGCTGCTTGCCACTTCATAAATAGGTCGTTTGACTTCGTTATGAGTCAATGGGTCTAAGATAGTTACGATTCGGTCAACTCCAGCCAATTTGAATATCTTTTTTATGGCATCGTTGTACTTTTGTTCGGATATGAACGGTAACAGTTTCCCTTTATATTCTTTATGGCGTTCAAGGATTTCTTTTGCCTTGTCATTAAGAGGGACACGTACCGTGACCGGATTCCCTTCTTTTGTTTTCTTGGGAATGTATTCTATGGCTTCATTAACCACATTTAGTTTGGTCATACGGTATAGGTCGCTCACTCGACAGCCTATCAGTGTTTGGAATATAAATATATCCCTCTGTATTGCCAGTTGCGGAGTGGCTGATAGGTCGGCATTGAAAATTCTGTCCCTTTCTTCAAGTGTTATATAATAAGGTGTACCGTATGTACATTCTTCTATCGGAAATTTGTCGAAAGGTCTGTTTGTGGTATGCTTGTTGTCGAAGCACCATAGGAAGAACGTGCGTATCCTTGAAAAACAGTCAATCAGTGTATTCTTGCTTCTTGGTTGTGGTGTTCTCTTTTCGGGGATGGTTTCATAAATACTCGGATAAAGTTCATAGTATTGGTATTCGTTCTGAAAGAAATCCCACATATCCCGAAGTGTGTCTGGTGTTACCAAATCCACATCGAGGACAAAGTCTTTTTGTCCTCTCTTTGTTTCCCTTACATAGAGTTCATAACGCAGTAGGGCTCTTTTGACAACTCGGAAATTTTTCTTTCGCACTTCTGATAAAGGGTGCTTGTTTAGAAATTCATCGAATAGTTCTCCGGTGGTAGGTTTGATAACCACTTGCTCTGGCATGAAGTATTTTTCAGGATGGTAGAATTTATCAAGTGTTATTTTTAGCCACTCTTTGTTTATGGTTTCCTTTTCCTGTTGATACACTTTTTCTATATAGGTTTTCAAATGGCGTATCTCTTCGTTTATATGAGTACGCATCTCTTCATTGCAGACTGCTTTTGTTTTTACACATTCATCTTTATCATCCCATAGGTTAGGATTGATAGCCAACTGGGTAGGAGCAACGGAGTCTAATTGCCTGCCGTTTCTAAAGCGTACATAGATTGTAGCCATTGATTCTGTATCATATCGCTTGGCTGCTTTTTTAATGATAAAGGTTACTTTCATGGGCGTACGGGTTAAGTTTCTATTCTGATACAAATATAGATATTTTCCCCACATTTTCCCCACATCTGCTGAATATTTTGCAATTTGATTAACCGAGATTAAAATTTAATCTAATTGTAAATGCTTGAAATATAGTTGGATTGCTGTGTTTTTCTGCGCTTTTCTTTTTACCCGCATTTTCCCCACTTTAATTATTTCAAATGCGGGTCTGGGTACGAAATAAAGAAGCGGGGAAAGTTTTAATGCTTTTCCCGCTTTCTTTTTATACTTATCTTTATGCCCTTTGCTCATGGGAACAGATATCTGGCAAGAGATAGAAGTACTGAATCAAGAATTTGTGAGGCTTGGTATCAGTCAGTCGGTAGACTATGAAAAGTACTACCTCTATTCGCTTATTACCCATTCTACTGCTATTGAGGGCTCTACACTTACCGAATTGGATACCCAGTTGCTTTTTGATGAGGGGGTAACAGCCAAAGGAAAGCCGTTGGTCTATCATCTGATGAATGAGGATTTGAAGAAGGCATACGAACTCGCCAAAGAAGAAAGTGCACAAAATGCGGAAATTACGCCTGTTTTCTTACAAAAATTGAATGCTGCTCTAATGCGTACTACTGGGAGTGTATATAATGTAATGGGCGGTTCTTTTGATTCTTCTAAAGGTGAATTTCGTTTGTGCGGCGTTACTGCTGGGGTGGGCGGGTGTTCTTATATGAGCTATCCTAAAGTTCCCGCTAAAGTAGAAGAACTTTGTTCTATATTGAGAGAAAAGCAAAAGAATATGGAAACATTTCGGGAACGATATGAATTGAGTTTCAATGCTCATCTCAATTTGGTAACCGTTCATCCGTGGGTAGATGGCAATGGGAGAACGGCTCGTTTGTTGATGAACTATATCCAGTTCTGCCATCATCTTTTTCCGACGAAAATCTTTAAAGAAGATAGGGGCGATTATATTCTTTCTTTGCGGCAGTCGCAAGAAGATGAGAACAGTCAGCCTTTCTTGGACTTTATGGCAGCGCAGCTGAAAAAATCATTTGCGTCAGAGATTGAGAAATACAATACTGGACGTAAAAAAGGTTTTAATCTCATGTTTTGAAAAGCGACGATTCCTTCCTGATAAGCTCATATAGGCATTAGCTGATTGTGCTGTATCATCCTTTTGTATTGGGTTATTCTCAAAATATTCTCTTCTCGGCATTAAATACAAAATAATGGGTGTAAAATGCAAATTTATTTCGTAGATACTGTTTTCGCATTTATTTTTTTCTAAATTTGCAGTAGCTGGAATCTTATCTAACTATTTAATTATTAAATGTTTGCCAATTATGACAAAACATGTTCCTCTTTTTTTACCTCTCGGAAGTATTCGGTTACTGACGATATTCTTCTCTTTTTGTATAATCTTTGTTCATCCGGCATTGGCTGACAAAATGGCTGAAAGCCCCGAACTTTTCGATACTGCTTTCACCTTGCAGGAAAGGCTTGATATTCCCGACGGGTTTGTTCAAAGAGAGATGGTCTATATTTCCATTCTTTTAGGTACATTGGTGCTGTGCCTCTTCTTTTTCTTCATGCAGAGGCAGATGAAGAAATTGAGGGAAAGGGACCGGGAGAGGTATCTGCAACTGTTGGAAGGCATTCTTGATAATCTTCCCATTGCGGCAAAAGTGAAGGATGTGAATGATGGGATGCGCTATACTTTTTGGAATAAAAAGGCAGAGGAACTCTTTGAATGTTCGGCCAGAGAGGCTATAGGCAAGACGGATTTTGAAACAATGCCAGAGGCTGCGGCTTTAATTAGGAAGGAGGATGAAGAGTTGGTCAAGACGGGGATTCCACAAGAAGGTATACGACGTTTTTTTACCAAGAAGAACGAGGAGCGGTTTACCTTCCAGAACAATAATTTTATAAAGCTTTCTGATGGTCGCAAGTGGATTGTTTATACTGCTTGGGACATTACTGATTTGAAAATCATGGAGCGCAAGCTACGTCTGGCCAAAGAGGAGGCTGAGGAGTCCAACCGGATAAAATCGGCTTTCCTAGCCAATATGAGTCATGAGATACGTACTCCGCTCAATGCAATAGTTGGTTTTTCGAGTATTTTGGCCACGGAAGTGTCTGAGGAAGAACGGGTGGAGTATCTCGATATTATAGAGCGGAATAATGAACTGCTGTTGCAGCTCATCAATGACATTCTGGATTTGTCGAAGATAGAAGCCGGTACATTGGAGTATGTCTATGCTAACGTGGATATCAATAAAATGGTGTCCGAGATAGAGCAGGCTACAAGTATCAGGCTGACCAATAAAGACGTGCGTCTGGTCACGGTTACGCCATTGCCCGGTTTGCTGCTGTATACCGATCAGCGCAGAATTACTCAGGTATTCAATAACTTCATCAGTAATGCGCTGAAGTTTACTGCTGCCGGTAGCATTACCATTGGTTACGGAATGCCCGAAAATAGCTATATCCGTTTTTATGTCACCGATACCGGGACGGGGATATCATCTGAGAATGCGCAGGGGATTTTTAACCGCTTTGTGAAGCTGGATTCCTTTAAGCAAGGTACCGGACTGGGACTGGCCATTTCGCAAAACATTGTGAAGGAACTGAAAGGAGAGATAGGGGTGGAGTCACAGTTGGGCAAGGGCTCCACTTTCTGGTTCACGTTGCCTTTTTATAAGATGGACGCGCACCGTTCTATCTTTCCTTGATGCTGCAAGCTCAATCCAATGAAGGGACATCGATTGTCTGGCTTTCCTCGTTCCAGTTGTCAAGGGTGAATTCTCCGGATGATTCTTCGGAAAAGATGTCTCCCAGAGTGAGGGTCAGGGTCAGTTTGGAGTTTGCTTCCAAAGGTCCGTTCAATGTTTGCTTGAAACTTTTCACGTTTCCATTTTTCAGTATGATGCTCATCTGGAATTCCGGTTTCCCGAAAGAAGGGAAGAGCATGACGGTGGCGTTGCTCATTTGTGTACCGTCGACGGAACGGACCAGAGGGAAGGCTACTGTGCGTGGGCTTCCTTGAGGAGCGGCGGTGTAGAAATTCAGTTCTCCAGCAATATTGGTGATGCGCACCACCATGCTGTCGATGCTCGAACTGAGGATGCCGTTGTTCTTGTCCTTGATGATTACTTTCAGTCCGGTCACTACCCGTTTGAGGGATGCTTTCAGGTCCTCACTTCCAATGTTGGCAGGCTGGACGGCGTGTACCAGGTCGAATACCGGATAATAGGTTGTGTCCGCTTCCATTTTGAATAGGGAGAAGTGTTGCCGGGACATGTCTTCGCCTAAGATGTAGACCGGGTCCCTCATGAGAGGATGTGCATAAATCGGCTCCTCGTATTTAGGGGTTCCCCAATAAATCATGTTATAGAGACCTGCGGGTAAGGATAACTCTCGATTGACGCCATCGTTATAGAAAGCTCCGTCTTTAACTTGGTAGTAACCGTAAAAAGGTGTCAGCTTCCGGTTTATGTAGTTTCCATAATAAATAGAGGTGCCCGCCTTGCAGGGCATGATGGTCAGTATGCCGGTCAGCGGGCTTTGTCCGCTTTCTGTGGACACGTCCATCAAAAGTCGTGGTGATACCAACTCACTGCTTTTTTCTATCTGGGGCGGATTGTCATCGGCGCAGCTTGCCACGATTGCGGCAAGTACTGCAAATACTACTAATTTTTTCATTATCTGTTAAGCTTTAGGTTGTTCTTCCTTGAGAACGTTTTTAGAAAGAAATGGTTCTTTGTACTCCGGAGAAAGTATATTGGGGATGGAAAAGTGAGGTGAAACCAATTCCGGTATTGAGGGGAATGGGAAGAATAGCCCCTCTTCAAAAGGCTTAGAGAAGGGACGGAAAACAAATTATACCTTTTTTAGTAACATTTTAGAAGCCTTGATTAACGAAATCATATACTCTTCGTAACAATTTCTCGACATTCTTTTCTTGTTCCTCCATACATTTGCATCCGAGTTCTTTGGTATTAATTGAAGAACACAATGAATCTTTGATATTAACCATTAAATAATGTACAATGAGAAAAACATTCTTGGAAAAGTGCATAAATCTGCGTTTATGCCGTGTTGCATTGGTACTTTTGTTTCTTGTACCTGCAATCAGTAGCCTGCAGGCTAATCCTTCTCAAAACAAGACCATTTCGGGTGTTGTGACATCGGCTACGGATAGTGAGCCGTTGATAGGTGTCAGCGTGCAGGTGAGAGAAACCGCTACGGGTGGAATTACCGACATTGATGGCCGGTATTCAGTAAGTGCCCAACAAGGGCAGACACTGGTGTTTTCTTACATCGGTTATCAATCACAGGAAATCAAGGTAGGTACTTCTTCCGTCATCAATGTGGTGCTGAAGGAGGACACGGAAATGTTGGATGAAGTGGTTGTAGTGGGCTATGGTGTCCAGAAGAAGAAATTGGTGACGGGTGCCACTGTTCAGGTGAAGGGTGACGAAATAGCCAAGATGAATACAACCAATCCCTTGCAGGCTATGCAGGGACAGACACCGGGTGTAAGTATTGCTTCGACTTCCGGTCAACCGGGTGCTGACATGAAAGTGAGTATCCGTGGTCTTGGTACCGTGGGAAATAGTGCTCCTCTTTATCTGATTGATGGTGTGGGTGGTGATATTTCTACTTTGAATCCTGCCGATATTGAAAGTATAGATGTACTGAAAGATGCGGCTAGTGCGGCTATCTACGGTTCGGCCGGTGCTAATGGTGTAGTGCTTATTACTACCAAGCAAGGGCGCGAAGGTAAAGCGCAGATTAGTTTCGATGCTTATTATGGAATACAGAATGTAGCTCGTAAGGCTAATATGCTGAATGCAAAAGAGTATATGGCCATTATGGATGAGCAGGCTTTGAATAGCGGACTTTCGGCTTACGATTGGAGCCAATACCAGTCTATTTACGATGCCAATGGCAATGTGTATGATACGGATTGGGTAGATACTATGTTCAAAGATAATGCCACAACGGAGAGCTATACGCTGGGTGTCACTGGTGGAAGCGCAACTTCCACTTATGCCCTTTCGTTAGGATATATGAGTCAGGAAGGTATTGTCGGCGGTTCGGATGTGTCTAACTATTCGCGTTACAATTTCCGTGTGAACAGCGAGCACAAACTTTTCAAGGATATTTTGAAAGTGGGCGAGCAGGTGAGTTTTGTATATAAGATGAATAACGGTATCAGTGTAGGCAACCAATATAATAATACCTTACGCGGTGCATTCGGAACATCGCCTATCGCTCCTGTCTATAGCGATAATAATCTTTATGATTCGCCTTACAATGACACCAGTACCAGTGACTGGAATAAAGGTGATGGAAACCCTTATGGTTTAATGATGACCGACAGCAACAATGAGAACAAAACGGCTACTTTTTCCGGTAATGTTTATGCTGAATTGCAGCCTGTCAAGAATTTGAAGATAAAGTCTGTATTCGGTGTGGTTTATGGTTCCAGCGAATACCGTAGTTTCAAGCCTCTCTACAAGTTCAGCCAATATATATATAATGAAGAACGTACTACCGTATCTCAAAATGCCAATCACTCTTTGGGTATGACATGGACCAATACGGCTTCTTATGACTGGACTATGGGAGAACATTCGTTCAACGCCTTGCTGGGTATGGAAGCCTATCGTTACGAGGGCACTTATATCGAAGCTAAAAATGGTATGTTGAAAGAAGGTTTTGATGATTGGGAGCATGCTTTTGTGGGCAACGGAACGGCCTCCGATTCGACCAACGGCTTGGGTGCCAGTGGCAATCCGCATACCGAGAGCCGCAAGGTGTCCTATTTCGGCCGATTGGGTTGGAACTGGAAAGAAACTTATATGGTCAATGCTACTTTGCGTGCAGACGGTTCGAGCAACTTTGCCAAAGGCAACCGTTTTGGTTACTTCCCTTCGGTATCGGCAGGATGGACCATTACTAACGAAAAATTCATGGAAAGTACGCAAAACTGGCTCGACTTCCTGAAAATACGTGCCAGCTGGGGACAAGTGGGTAATGCCAACATTGACGCATTCCAATATCTGGCTCCTATCAAGAGTACCAATACACACTATCTTTTCGGCAGCGGTTACGGCGACTCGGATGCTGCGGCACAGCTCGGAACCAACTGGGGAGCTTACCCTAGTCGTCTGGCTAATGCTGACATCAAGTGGGAGACTTCACAGCAGACCAATATCGGTCTTGATGCCCGATTCCTCAACAGTCGCCTGGGTGTTAATTTCGATTTCTACATTAAAGATACTAAAGACTGGCTCGTGGTGGCTCCTATTCTTGCTACTGCCGGAGCAGGTGCTCCTTATATTAATGGCGGTGGAGTGAAAAACACCGGTGTGGAACTCAATCTTACTTGGAATGACCAAATAGGCAAAGACTTTAGTTACAATATCGGTATCAACGGTGCCTACAATAAGAATAAGGTCGGAGAGATTCCTAACGACGATGGTATCATTCATGGCTCTACCAACCAGTTGTATGACAATACTCCTGAATTCTATCGTGCCGAGAATGGTAAGCCTATCGGTTATTTCTATGGTTTCAAGACAGCAGGCATATTCCAAAACAATCAAGAAATAGAGGATTGGATTAAGGCTGGTAACGGTGTGCTGCAAGCTGACGTACAACCAGGTGACGTGAAGTTTGTGGACATCAACCATGACGGACGGGTGAACGAGCTTGACAAGACCGATCTTGGTAACGGTATTCCTGATTTCACTATGGGCTTCAATCTCGGTTTCAACTGGAAAGGACTTGATTTCTCTGTAGTGGCCAACGGTGCTTTCGGACAGCAGATTGTCCAGAGCTATCGTAACCATACCTCCAAGCAAGCCAATTATACTACTGCAATTTTAGGACGTTGGACAGGAGAGGGAACCAGCAATCGCATACCTCGTGTCACAGACCAGAATCTCAACTGGCAGTTCTCAGACCTCTATGTGCAGGATGGTGATTACCTGCGAATCAGTAACATTACTTTGGGCTACGACTTTGCCAAGCTACTGAGATGTAAGGTCATCAGCCAGTGCCGTATCTATGCTCAGGTACAGAATGCGTTCACATTTACCAAATATGACGGCATGGATCCGGAAATAGGTTATGGTCCCGAAGGAGATAACGGACAAGGTTGGGTATCGGGCGTTGATTTAGGTTATTACCCCCGTCCCCGTACCGTATTGTTTGGTGTTAACTTGAAATTTTAAAATATAGACTGATATGAAGAAAAACAAAAATATATTTATGGCAAGTGTCCTGCTCCTGAGTTTGGGACTGGCTTCGTGTACCGACAGTTTTCTCGATGTTACGTCGAAGACTGAATCTTCAACCGGTACATTCTATAAGACTGAAAAAGATGCTTATCGTGCTCTGATAGGTTGTTATGATGGTTGGCGCCAGACTTCATCAGCCATGATGGTAGGGTTTTATATGGCTTCCGAGGTGATGAGTGCCGAGTGTTTTGGCGCTACCGGAAATGCCGATGGACGTGGCTATCAGGCCATTGACCGTTTTGACATCTCCCAATCGCCGGCTGACCTCAACCTATACGAAGGTGACTGGAAAAATTATTATGCGGGCGTCTATCGTTGCAACGAGCTGATAGCTCATGAAGAGCAGATTGTATGGAATGAATCGGATAGCAAACGTGGTATCTATATGGGCGAATGTCGTACGTTGCGTGCATTGCTTTATCTGGATATGGTTCGTTTATGGGGGAATATCCCACTCTTTCTGGAACCGGTAAACGAAAATCGCGCTCCTTCACCTGCCAAAGAGGTGTTCAGTGCCATATTTACTGACTTAAAATATGCTATCGAGAATATTCCCGGTGACGCTTATCCCAAGGCCGACTATACCAAGAACGACGGACATATTACAAAATATGCCGCCGAGGCTTTGCTGGCACGTGCCTATCTTTTCTATACCGGATATTACGGTGAAGAACCTGTAGAGGTGACTCGTGCCGAAGCTTTGGCTGCTGTAGAAGACGTAATCGCTTCAGGAGAATATGGTTTGGTACCGCAATTCAAGAATTTATGGCCGGCTTCTTCTGCAAAAGTGGCCGAAAAAGGAGACTATGAAACTTTGAAGGGTACATATGCCGGTGATGGAAACAAGGAAACCATTCTTGCGTTGAAATTTACCGCTACTCAGGATTATAACGGGAATAATGACTCCAACCGTTGGCAGGTGATGTTGGGTATGCGCCAGCTTAATGCTGCTCCCTATTGCAAGGGATGGGGCGCATTGACGGTAAATCCTGATTTTGTGGAAGCGTTTCCCACTGGTGACCTCCGCCGTTCGGCTTCTATCATTGATTTGGTAGGGGAAGGAATCACCGGTTCGGCCGACTTTACCACCAGTTTTAATGACTGGCGTGAATATACCGGCTATGCTGTGAAGAAGTATGCTCCCCTTTGCTATGCCGATGGAAGCCATGCCGGTAAGCAGGATGGTAGCGGTGACTTCCAGACACAGAACCGCCAAGACTACGTTATTATCCGTTATGCCGACGTATTGTTGATGGCCGCAGAACTGGGTAGCCCCAATGCGCAAACTTATTTCGACCAAGTGCGTAAGCGTGCTTATCAGGTTGATGACAACGGAACAGTATCGGCCAACTATCAAGCTAAGAGTGTGTCTCAACAAGCTATTATGGAAGAACGTCGTCTTGAATTTGCTTTTGAAAGCATTAATTATTGGGATCTCCTGCGTCAAGGTATAGACGTGGCAGCCGAGAAGCTCGCCTTGAATGGTGTCAAGGTGAAGAGTGGAGGCGCTGATGATGCAATAACCATACGGGTCGACCGTGTGAAAGCCACCAAAGGCTTGAGCCAGATTCCTTATAATCAAATTAACCTTTCACAGAGTGTACTTGTGCAGAATCCCGGATGGTGAGTACCATTAATAGAGTAAATAAAAAATAAAAACAATAAGATATGAGACTTAAATCATTCTTTTCCATATTGGCAGGAGCGGCTTTGATATTTTCCGCTTGCTCGCCCGAAGAGTACGAGATGGGGGCAAAAACCTATGTTTCCGATGATTTGGTGGAAGGTATCGCCTATACGGTGACCCCTGATGCCAATGATCCTAATACGATTCATCTGACTTCGCTCATCAAGGGAGCCACTCCCTTGTGGGTCACTCCAAGCGGTCCTTCTCAAAAGACCACTCTTGACTTGGCACTTCCTTTTGCCGGAGAATATAGCGTGACTTTCGGCGCTTCCACACCGGCAGGTCCGGTATATGGCGAACCATATACCTTCAAGGTAGAGACCAATAACTTTGCCATGCTCGAAGACCCTATCTGGGCTAACCTTGCAGGTGGAGTGGGCAAGAGCCGTAAGTGGGTTCCCATTGACAAGAACTTTGGTATTGGCCGTTGTTCGGGACCGGTGATGTACATGAGCCACACTGATGTGAAAAATGATGGAAGCAATATTACCGACCTTATGATTGGTAGCGCCAATTGGGCTCCCAACTGGGATCCGGGTATCCAATCGTGGCTCATTCCGGCAGACGACCCCTATTTCCAGTCGTACATCACTTTCGGCCTGGATGCTGTGAAAGGCTGTACGGTGGAACTTCATCGGGTGGCTGCTTCGGGCACGACGGATGCCACCGGAACTTTCAACTTGAATGTGTCTGACCCGAAACGCCCTGTCATATCTTTCTATGGCGGTACCTATTCATTGCATAACGAGGGTTTTGATGATGTCTGTTCCAACTATACCAACGACATCAAGATTATAGAATGTACTCCTTATCTGCTGCAGGTAGCTACGATGCGTACCAATAGCGAAGGTCCGTGGTGGCTGGTGTGGAACTTCATTTCCGAAGAGGCTTATAATGACCCCAGTATCATACCGACTGAAGATCCGGGTTTGCTTCAGCCTGCCGAAGTACAACAGCCTGCCATTGAAGATTTGGCAACCAAACTGTTCACTACTGAAATCAACGGTGTCACCTATGTGGGCAATGAGGCACGCTTCCTCATCAATGATGAAGAACCTTATGACTGGACATGGTGGAATGGTGGTTCTGCTGCTTGGGAAAGCGTAGTGAAGGGACAGTACGGTTCTTCATGGGCACCTGTGGCCGATGCTTCCATTGCCGACTATGAGCTGGTATTGAGCAGCACGGCCGATGGCTACAAATGGGATGACGGTACCAATGCCGGTAAGCTTGCCATTGAAGACGGCAAATTGAAATTTATGGATGCCGACGGCAATCCGGTTGAGATAACCGTCCTCACCGCTACCGGTGATAAGCGCACGGTGGAAGTGAAGGGAAGCGAGTTTACCGTAATGGCTTGCGATGTCACCAGCTCTTTCCAGATGGGTGTGCCTGCAACGACCAATGACAAGGGAGCCGTGGATTCTTATCTTTGTGCCAACCTCAACTACAAACCTATCGCTACCGGACCTACCGGGCCTACTGAAATCAAGGTAGACAACAGCAAGGTACAAATTCTTTTCGGTGACGGAAATCCCGATCGTTTGCGCTTGCAGTTCTACAATCCTTGGGGCGGTGGTGACGCGGGATGGCCGATCGACATCACGAAGGTGAAGTTGAAAAAGAACCAGACGCTGAAGATACAGTACAAAGTGCTGAGTGGAATCACTTGGAACGAGGGCGCGACTCCTAAGACCGTGATTATGGACAATAACATCGGAAATGCTTGGGAAGATGACTGCTACAACTTGGCTCATGCCGTGGCCTTTGATACTGCCGAAGGAGCTGTACAGACTGTGTCCGTGACCAATACCACCGGTGCCACTGTGACTTACGAAGGAAGCAGTTGTATCTGTATCGGTATCCAGAATAAGGGACTTGCTACTGTGGCTGCCACCGAAGACGGACAGCCGGATGTGAAGGTTGAGATAATTTCGATGACCATTGAATAACCACTTAAATGAATTTAGTATATATGAAGACAAAGATATATTTAGGAATACTTTCACTTGCACTGGGCCTTTCGCTGGCTTCGTGCAATGAAGATGACGACTATACTATCCACACCACCCCGATTCTGAACGAATCGTCGGTGGTGACGGGGTCGTCCGATGTGACCGCCACTACCGCTACACTCCATGCCACGCTCTCCGGGTTGGATGGCATGGATGCCGGAAGCTATAAGACCGGCTTCTTCTATGGTTTTGCGCAAGACAACCTGCCCGAGGACGTGCAGGCTGCTTATGACGGTAGCGCCTTCAGTGCTCAGTTGAACGGGTTGAACAATAACTCTACGCTCTATTATCAGGCTTATGTATGCTTGCAGGGTAAGGTGTATTACAAAGGTGAGGTGAAAAGCTTGCTCACCACCGATGCCAAGGTGGCTACTGCCGATGCCGCATCTGTCGACTTCGCCTCGGCTGTATTGGGTGGGACATTGACCGATGCTACGGCCGATGCTACTTGTGGTGTTGTTATCTCTACTTCATCCGATGTAGAAGCGGTTCGTGCAGGCCTTATAGTGAAGAGTGAGGAACTTAAGGACAGCTATTCATTCGTCCATGAAGGGTTGGTGCCCGAAACGCAATACTATTATGCGGCTTACCTCAATCTGGGTAGCGGCATTGTGTATGGTGAGGTGAAGAGCTTCACTACTCCTGCCTATGACTTCGATCTCGACAATGACCTTGTCGACCTGGGACTCTCCGTGAAGTGGGCTCGCTTCAATGTGGGTGCCAAGAGCGAGACTGGACTGGGTGGCCTTTTCGGATTCGGTGACCTGACCGGATGCAACAATAGCATCGACCCTGCCGACTATGCTTCGGCCGATACTTATAAAACGGCTTCCGACTTGGCTTTCCGTGCATTTCAAGGGCGTGCCACACTGCCTACTGCCGATGATTTCGAGGAACTCTTCACGTTGTGCCAGAAAGAGTGGACTGAGCAGAATGGAGTGACAGGTTTCAAGTTCACCGGTCCTAATGGTAATTCCATCTTCCTGCCTGCAGCCGGTACGCGTGTGGCAAACGATGTGACGGCGCTGGGTACTGAAGGATATTACCTCACCGGTACTGTCAACTCTTCCAATACAGAATTTGCGGTAGGTTACCAGTTTGCAGCTTCTGTCAATCACCGTATCACTGCCGCAGTTTATCAAGGTATGGCTGTACGCGCTGTTTCCACAGCCAAGAACGTACCGTTCAACAAGGCTCTGCTCTATCAGAAGTGGTATCTTGACAATGGCCAGGACGGTAAGCAGCACGTGTTTGAAGGACCTTTCACGCAGTGGGGTGTTACGGACAACTGGAGCACAGTTTCCAACGGACAACCCAACATTGAACAGCAGATTCATTGGGAGATGGGTACGGATAATGGCTGGATAGGTTATACTTACGGAAAGGACTATGGTTATATGGAGCTCAAGGAGGACGGTACGGTGAATATTCATCGTATTGCCGAAGACGGTACCGTGACCGATGAAACCGGTAAGTTTACGATTGACGAGGCGAATAAAGTGATTGACATCGACATAGATGTGCTTTGTGCCAATACTTGGATTGGCACGAAGAGTGGTAAGCTGAACATTCTGTCGTTGACTGCCGACGGCTTGCAGATTGCCCTGCCCGATGGCGACTATGGCTATTCGTTGAACTATTACAGCCAGGCCAAGGCCGATGCCGATGCGCAGGTTCCTGTATTGCTCAATATCGCCGATTCATCATGGGCAGGAAGTTGGGATGCACTGCTTGTAGCCATTTCACCCGAAGACTTGGCTGGACAGCACACGTTTGTTTTCGAGGGAACTTGTACCGATGCTATGGTGTTTACGCTTGACTTTGCCGGTATGGCGAAGCGCTATCCCAATTCGTTTGTACGCATTGACGACATCAAGCTGGACGGTACTTCCATCCGGTTTGATGCCAACCGCTTCTATTATGGCGACATTGAAGGAAACGGCAAGTACCGTGTTCAGTTGTTCAATGCTTATGGGGCGGGTTCTGTAGGCAATGCTGTTCCTCTCAGTCCGTTCAGCAATGTAGAAAATCAAGGTACCGAGCCTGCCATCCATTTCAAGGAGAAGCTTGAGATTGTCTGCACCGTCATTACCGACGGTACCGGTGCAGGTATTTATACGCCCAATCTGGTTACTGTCAATCCGGATTGGGGAAGTGCATGGGGATATAACGCAGGAGCTACGTTCGAGGTGAAATACGAGAACTTCCAGTACAGCCTTGTGGCTTCTCAGTTCGACATTAAGTACGAATCTGCCGACTATGCGGCAGGTTCCATCATGACCTTCGTTGAAGTGGCTGACATTTACAAGTATTTCCCCGGTTTACATGCCACACTTGACAACCTCTATCTGGATGGCAAGGAAGTGACATTTGATGCATCCAAAGTGCTCGATGCCAATGAATCCCCGAAGTATCGTCTGGAACTTTGGAATTGCTATGGGACAACAAAGGATAAAGGGTGCGCTTTCGGTACTCCTGATGGTGATGTTATCAAGGAACTTGGTTTCAGCAGTTCTATGGAAGTGAAGTTCACGTTCCACACTCTTTTCTCTGTTCCTGAATGGTAAGAGGGATAGACGGAAATATACTGGTTAGATAGGAAATCCGGGATGCAGGCCATCCCGGATTTTTTGTTTTGCCCTCACCGGTGTGCATCGTTCTGATATAGATTGAAGAACCATAGAGAGAATAAAATAAAGGAGGTGGTCCGTAAGGCGGCGCTTTGATAGCTCTTTGCCTTGTACTTTGTTCGGACGGGATGGGTACTTATTGCGATAAACATAGTGATTTTATGGTATCTCCACTAAAGTGGTCCGCCTTGTTCATAGTAGTGAACAAATCAGCCCACTTAGGTGAACAAACTTGTTCACCTAAGTGGGCCGTTCATGAATCTTTGTACTGAACCGGACAGACAAAAGGGCGGAAGCGGAGAAAAGCAGGGGCTTTCTCTAAGATTGGCTGCTATTTTCCTTCGTAATCAAAGTATTCAAAGTCTGCATATGCTTTTGAGGTTTGAGAACCGGAGACGGCATACAATCCCAGCATGATTCCCGTAAAGCCACCGGCAGTTTCTGTACTGATATAGCGCGTATTCATTCGGCCCAGTTCTTTGAAGTCCTTTCCGTTTGTGGCATACTCGAACGAATAGATTTCGTTGCTGCCTTTTACACGGAGTTGTACTTTCCCCTGGGGCAGAATAACTTCCTTTTCCGTATGGGTCAATTCATTCAATTGGTAGCGCAATACTACAGCTTGTTTCCCGTCTGCCAATTGCTTGACTAATAAATCGTAATGGGATGATTCGAACATGTAGACCGTCAGGCCGGCTTCGTCGCCACTGGCGGCTTTTTTCAGTTGCATGGAAGTGGTGGCTGTGAAGTCGATATGTTCTTGCCGGCGGCCGGCAAAAGTAGGACTGCCTTTCCCGTTGTTCAGGTTTACGGGGGTTGCTTTCAGACGGAGGTTACCGGAAGCAAAGGTATAGTTTTCCGGATGATAGTTTCTGATATGAACCCATTCGGGACCTAATTTGCCGTTTTTGAAATCGGTGCGTGCAGGCTTGGGGGCAAGAGGATATTGCGGTAGGGTTGGCACATCCATTTGCAGGGCTATTGTGCCATCTCCGTTTACTACCGGCCAGGCATTCTTGTCCCAGCGCACGGGAGCAAGGAACGTTTCGCGTCCCAGCAGGTGATGGTTGCCGCTTTGCGGACGGAAAGCGAGACACACCATCCACCACGAACCGTCAGGGGCTTGTATCAGGTCGGCATGGCCGGTTCCTTGTATCGGGCTGTTTTGTGCATTCTTGTTGATGTGGGTCAGGATGGGATTGGCGGGATTCTCTTCGTACGGGCCGTCTATATCGCGGCTACGGGCTATTGTCACTTTGTGGCCGTATTCCGTGCCGCCTTCGGAAATCAGCAGATAATACCAGCCGTCTTTCTTGTAAATATGCGGCCCTTCAGGGTGCCGTCCGCCCGTGCCGTTCCAGATGCGTTTGGACTCGTTGAGTTGTTCGCCGGTTTTGGGGTTGATTTCGCACAGATAGATACCTACGCCCGGATTGCTGACAAGGTAACACTTGTCGTCTTCAAAATAGAGGGACGGGTCTATACCGCCTTGCTTGAGCCATACGGGTTCTGACCATTCGCCACGCGGGTCGGTAGTGTGTACAAGGAAGTTGCCTTTGTCGGACACGTTGGTGGTAATCATGTAGAATGTACCGCTGTTGTAGCGGATGGTAGGTGCATAGATTCCTCCCCATGGGCCGGCGTCGTGAAGCGGCAGTTGTGAGGGGCGCGTCAGGCAGTGTCCGATTTGTTCCCAGTTGATGAGGTCTTTGCTGTGGAACAACGGTACGCCCGGGAAATATTGGAAACTACTGTTGACCAGATAAAAGTCATCTCCTGCGCGGCAGATACTCGGGTCGGGATGGAAACCGGGAATAACGGGATTTTGATAACCTTGCCGGTTTTGTGAAAAGCAGGACAGGCTGAGCGCCAGTCCTAAAAGTAACATCATCTTTCTCATAAATGCATTGTATTTTAGATTTTTGTCAGTTAGACTTAACTGATTGAGAAATAAACTTTTAGCAAAGTATTTGAGAAGTGGCGGTAACGAGTTAGCAACCGTGCGAATTTCAGCGTCTTGCGTTACTATACTGTCAAATAACTTTTTGCTTGCAAAAGTAAGTATTTACTTTTATTCTGCAAATTCAGAAATCAATTTATTACTTAAGTCTGATAATGATTTAATGAATCCCAAGTTGGTATATTCAAAATTATGGGTCAAACTATTCCATTGCATAAACCCAAGCATATGCTCACGCCTCTTATCATTAACAATAGTGTGTATATGAGACATATGATATTCACTAGATAATGTTTGGGTTAATCGTTCGCTACTACCATTATCAATGTTTACTAACAATCCATATTTTGCACCTGATACAAGACAATAACCTACAAGCTGTGACCATTCTCTCAATCCCGCACTTTTTACTAACTTGATTTCTAAAATTAGCAATTCAAATTTATTCCCATCTGTAACTAAAGCGAATATATCAAGGCTTAATGGTGGAATACGTTTTGCAAATTGTAAAGCACAAGAACATTCAGCAGGATGTTCCTTAATAATTCTATACAAATTACTTTTTAACTCTCCAATGCCCCAATATACGTATAAATTACGATGATTGCTTACTAGAAAATTACTTTTTAATTGCGTCTCTATGAACTCCTGTATTTCACTATAATATGAAATTTCATTTCTCATTTCTTAAGTCCTTTTCTGTTATAGGTCTAATACATAATTTATATTCATTATCAGAAGATATAGAAATTAATGATTTATATACTTGTGGATTATTTGCTCCAATTAAAACTCCTCGCTCATTGCCCATTATTATCAATGGTGTTAATAAATCAGGAATGCGAATTTCAACAGATAAATTTGAGTTGGATAATATATGTTTTTCTATAAGTTCTTTATAGCCTCCTTTAGTACGTTTGCCATTTAACTCTTTTGAATTTGCAATAATAAAAGCAATACCTTGTATTATTTCAGATATCGGATAACCTGTATCTATACCATTTCCAAACACTAAAGCCGTATGGTCTGATTTATAGATGTCATAAAAATATTTAACAGGTTGGTTACTGGTATTGTATATCCTGTCAGAAAGCAATTTATCATTAGAAATTATATTCTTTATATTTACAGAACTGTCTTTACTTAATATTGGGAAAGGAGTAATTAAAGTTTCTGCATTAGAAAATAATTCTTTAATAGCATTATAAGGAGCATGCTCACATCCCAAAACTGCACAAACATGACGATTGTGCAAATAGTGTCCTCCACGAATACATTCAGGCAGCCTATTGTCATTTTCTGCAGGATGAACACAAGATTTTGCAGCTCTAATTTCTCGTTCTTGGCACGGTATTGCAGTATGGGTTTGTTGTTGTAAATTGCGATTTTCCTTTAACGACTTGGCTTTTGTCTTAAAAGCAACTGCACCAAATTTATCATATTGGTCTATTTGTACACGCAACTTAAAGCCTTTATTCCATTGTCGATAATATGGATTGTTTGTACAATGGAAATTGGGATGATTCCATAGTATTTGGTCTGGCAAACAATTTATACTATACAAAAGGCGACAAAGGTCACAGACAAATGAAAAGTTGAATCCTTTGAGTTCAAATGATAGAATTTGTACTTCATTAGTAAAACGCCTATGATTAGGATTCGTACTGCCAATTGTATCAGCAAGTCCTGCGATAAATCGTCTTTTCAGATTGTCGTCAACTAATTCCTTTACAATATCGCTAATAGAAACGTTATTGCGTAAATCACCTTCACATGAAATACCATAGGCTTGTAAATCCGATATTAATTCAGACAAATCGCCTTCGCATATAACATACCAAATGCCGCTCGCAGGTGTTTCAAAACTAACATTTAAGTTATAAACACTTCTAAACAATGGACTCAAAAAGCCCATTATATCTCTTGATATTTCTGATGCTCGCTGTGGGTTTGTTTCATAAGATCCCCATTGCTTATATGGCAATCTGATTCTTAAGCAGTCTTCCGCATTTCCAAAAATGCCGCCTCCAATTATTAAACCAAAAAGATACGCTTTATCTGTATTCATGAATATTATTCTTTTTGAAAAACTTGCTCCATAATTGCAGAAGCAACACTTTGCGCTAGAGAAACAGGCACTGCATTTCCTATAACCTTATACATTGCAGTGATATTCTTTGGCGAATCATCTATAAATATAAAGTCATCAGGAAATGATTGAATACGAGCAACTTCTCTTATTGTATAACGACGATTTTCTGTTGGATGTATTATACCGCAATTCTCAGGTTGTGCAGATGCTGTGATAGTGCCATTTATTTCATCACGAGAAAATCGTCTATAAAAATTAGGAGAACGATATTTTTTCATATTATTCCTTATGCGCTGAAAACGTGGAGCCAATCTTTCATATGGCACATCTTTCCATGAACCGCCTTCAGGTATATAATTCACCATTTCTAGAGCTTGAGGTGATAAGCCCCAATCAACCTGATTCTTGACATCATCAGGAATGTCTAAAATATGACGAAGAGTTAAGTTGTCATTTTTTTGTTTAGGAGGGAATGTGAATTTTACGCCTAAATCTTTTCTAACACCAACAAAAAAAACTCTTTGTCTATTTTGTGGAACGCCATAATCTGAAGCATTTAATAATTTATGCACTACATCATAGCCAATGCCATTCATTTCAGATAAATCTTCAATGATTACCTCCACTAAATTACGACCATCAATATATTTTGTAGACAATAGCCCACGCACATTTTCAAAAACAATTACTTTAGGCATTTTATTTTTGATAATGCGAAGGCATTCCTTGTAAAGCATACCCCTTGAGTCAAAAACGCCTTTTCTACTACCTGCACTAGAAAATGGTTGACATGGAAATCCTGCGGTTAAAATATCGCCTTCAGGTATTTCATCCTCTCCAACATTCAAAATATCTCGTCCATCTATCTCTCCTAGGTTAAGAGAATAAACAGCTTGGGCATCTGTGTCAAAATCATTAGCCCAAACTCTCTTAAACCCTGCTTTCTCAAAGCCAAGGTCAAGACCTCCACAGCCCGAAAACAAGGAAATGAGCCGAGGTGAGTTGTTTAATTCTGACATCTTATCCATTTTTGTAATTGTCTTATTTATACATATTTGGCAATCGCATAAACTACCCATTTTACACCGCAAATTTACTAATTTATTTAGAAACTGTTTAAAAATTATCCAATAAATTTGTTAAGCATGATTTTACAGAAAGCAAGTTGAACCATTGTTTCGGCAGTGTCGGCATAATACTCATAGTCGATAGTGAGTCTTCTGAAGTTCTCCAGCCACGCGAATGACCTTTCGACTATCCAGCGTTTGGGGATTACCTTGAATTTGGACGAGCATTCATCTGGTCTGAGGACAACTTCCAGCTCCCATCCGAACTTGTCAAGAACCCAATCAGCAAGGTTTCCTCTATAGCCACCATCCGCAAGAATTTTGGTGAGACGAGGGAATTTGTAAGACAGGTTTTCAATAACCTCCGGTGCTCCCTTGTTGTCATGGACATTGGCATGTACGGCAATAGCCATCAGATTGCCTTGAGTATCAACTATTATGTGCTGTTTCCTGCCCTTAATCTTCTTGTTCCCATCAAGCCCTCTATCAGAATCCACATGGTGAGATGTCTTGACACTACGGGAATCAATGATGCCAAGACTGGGGCTCTTTTCACGACCGGACATTGTGCGAGCTTGTGAACGGATGCTGTCCAAAAGTTCTTCAATGACACCTTCGTTCTTCCACTTGCTGAAGTAGTAGTACACACTCTCCCAAGGTGAAAAGTCCTTTGGAATCATACGCCACTGACAGCCTGTCTTGAGAAGATATAGAATCACATTCATGATGTTTCTGAGAGAATATTTTCGCTTTCTTTCTTGCGGGTTGATGATTTTTCCAATAACTTGCCACTGTTTATCAGTAAGGTTGGTTGAGTATCGTTCCATAACTTTAATTAATTGTCACTCATAAAGTTACGAAATATACACCAATTAACCCAATGATATTCAATATATTATATACTTATATAACATTATTTTTCTACTAATTTTAAACAGCTTCTTACAACGAGCAAAAAAACAATATTGAAAAATCTCTTTACAGATAAATTATATTGCTTTTAACGAGATAAAACAGTCATAGCTTCATGCCCTTGCTTTTCCTTTGCGTCATGGGTGGGTATCTTCACTTCACCCAAAAAGCGGGGGAAGCGCAGCCGTTCAAAGCAACGTTTCCTCCGCCATCACACACATAACACAGTATATATAGAAAACACCTCACGGTGCAGATGGTTCACGGGACCGGTTCGGACGGAGTCAATTTGTAGGTTAATTTATCCAAATCTACCTGCATGAGATAATAACCCTGCGGAGTATATGAGATATTTTCCCCATCGAGTTTCAATCGTCCGGGACCTCCATCGCCATACTGGTCGCCCTGCGCCCAATCGGGCAGAGTGGTTATTTTAAATTCTACCGCAGCATCGGGATTTCCAGCGACCACAAAATCGACATATCCCTCATACCGATTATTCATTCGATAAGATTGCAGCACGGGTGCCGCCGCAATATCCCAGTTTTGATAATTACCGGGGACATACAGTTTGGGATACACGATAGGCTCGTCATAGGCCGTCACCGTAATGTCGCGAGGAGAAGAAGCGACGGTATGGTCGGCTGTCAACTTGGCTACTACCCTGACGAACAAATCACAAGGCTCTCCCGGTTGACCGTCCAGAATAAGAGTCGCCATATTCAATCGGGCGACGGTCACCGATACATAATCGGCATTCGATTCGGCTAATTGTATAGGATCGGGAAAATCTTTCCGGTTATCTATCTCCAATGTGTAAACGGGAGCAGCGGGGAAACCATAGTCTCCCGACGACCATGAGAATGTCTCGGCTATAAACCCCGACGAGGCTTCGTTCAACACCAAAGCCGGTTGTGCAAGAGGCGCCAGTTCGGGTGCAGCCTGCAAGTCATATTTGGGAGTATCCACATCGTTACAGGCGACAAGTGCCGACAAGCCTATCCAAACGGATAATTTAATAAAAGAAGATTTCATAATTCTGTCGTTTTTACCGTTAGTAGCCATAGTTTTGTTGTATGCCGGGGTTGGCAGCGATTTCCTTTGCCGGAATAGGATATAGATTATATTTGGTATCCAGCGATTTACCGGCATATACGCCTCCTTTCCACGGCCACAAATAATTACCGGAGGTGAATTTTTCGAACCGAATCAAATCGGTGCGGCGATGCCCTTCCCAATAAAGCTCACGCATACGTTCCTGCAAAATTTCGTCGAGTGTAATATCGTCTACCGAATCGTATTGCGGCATGCCTGCCCTATCCCTCAAATAGTTCATGTAGGTTCTTCCCGTTTCCCGATCGGCAGCTCCCCGATATGCGCATTCGGCATACATCAGATAGGCATCGGCCAGCCGGAACAAGGGGAAATCGGTATCGGGATAAGATTCGGTGCGGCCTGCTGCATTGTCCCAATCGGTAGAGAGCAGATTGGTAAACTTCACGACCGAATAACCGTCCTGATAGGTAGAAAGGTTGGTATTGTTAATACTCGCTCCTTCGCTGAAAAAGGCATAACGCTCGTCTTGCGGAGAGAATGAGAGTACCAGCGTAGAGGTAGAACGGGGGCCGGCCCAAGCATCGTTTACCCCATAATTTCTCGCCGAGATTTTACCTCCATACGAGCCTACGGTGAGATACATCGTTCCCCCGTACGAACGAATCGAATCGCTATCGAAAGGAACAGTCATAAGTATTTCGCTTTCATTGCCGCCCCTCGCATAACGGTCGTTATCGCCGCCGAACAAGTATTTATACGTTTCGGCCAATCCATGATTCGTCCCGGTATTGTGCCGAGCGATTATTTTTTCACACTCGGCGGCACACAATCCGTATTGCGGCGTACCGGTATAAACCGCAGCATTGAGATAGAGTTTCGCCCGAATCATATTGACGGCATCGCGCCCTACCCTCCCATACTGAGGTTGTAAAGGAATAGACTCTTCTACGGCATTCAACTCGTCCAATATGAATTGATATATCTCGGCTCTCGACTTCTGCTTGGGGGCCTCCATGATTTTATTCTCCTCGGTCACAAAAGAGACCGCACCGAACAGATCGATAGCATGCCAATAGGAAAGAGCCCGCAACACCCTAGCCTCGGCCCGATAGGTCTGTATCTGAGCAGCGACATCTTCGGGGACATCATTGGCAGCCAGCGCTGTCGGGGTCGTATTGCGTAAAAAGTCGTTACATAAAGCTATCTGAAAAAACACGCGGCTATACATGACATATACAAAACCGTTGGCTGCCGACCATGTGGACATACTCAGTTCGGGTAGTCCAGCATCGTTCCAACCTAACACGGCTTCGTCGGTAGGCAGTTCCTGCAAATTCCAATAGGCCCGCAGGTATTGCGCCTGTCCCTCGTCGAACCCTTGTATATCGGGATTACCGGCAGGGCCCTCTTGCCCCGACACGGCCAAACCGGCATATACTTTGGCTAACAGCTGCGTGTAATATTGCGGATTGTCCTTAAAGTCGGACAACTGTATCACGTTATCGTCGATAGGTTTCAAATCGAGATCCCCCAAACAGGAAGAAAAAGTCATCGAAAGAGCGACGCTCCCGCCTATAAAACATTTATATATAAAAGACTTCATATTTTTGTATTTTTAGAGGTTAATAGGTCAAAACGACACCCAACGTATAGGTCGTGGGCCGAGGATAAACATTATTGTCTATACCCGAAAAAACTTCCGGGTCGAGCCCCTTGTATTTGGTAATGACAAAAGGATTTTGTACCGCACCGTAGACTCTCAGCCGCAACGCATCGTCCAACAGGTGTTTCCAAGTATATCCCAGCGAAATGTTGTCGCAACGCAGAAATCCGGCATTCTTCAAATAATAATCGCTCATGTATTGCTGGGTTTCGAATTTCGCCCCACGCCGCATGATATTGCTCAGGAAACCTGCGCTGTTGTACATCGCGCTATATATCGAATTTTGAGATAATACGTTGTCATAAACATAATTGCCCAAGTTGGCCCGCAAAGAGATTCCGAAATCGAAATTTTTCCAATTCATGGTCGAGTTGATACCGATAACGACTTTCGGGTCACGGCTGTGGTGAATATATTTGTCCGATTCGTCTATGACCCCGTCGCCGTTACGGTCGGCATACAATCCCTCGATGGGATTACCATCGGCATCATATACTTGTTCATACAATAAATAACTGTATGCCGGATACCCTACTTTATGAGCCTGTACGGTATTGCCCGTACCTCCGCCTATACCTCCTACCGGAATGTAATAATCGGCACTCTCGCTTTTATTCAGTTTGGTTATTTTATTGGAGTTCCAAGCGACGTTCATACCCAAATCCCAAGTAAAATCTTTATTATCGATAACTTTTGCTTGAATATTGAATTCGATACCCTCGTTGCGCAAACGTCCCACATTGGTGTATATCTCGTTCGTAAGGTTGGACCCTGCCGGAACAGGAATACGACTAATCAAATCGTTCGTCTCGCGATAATAGTAATCCAACGATCCCGTAATGCGATTATTCAAAAATCCGAAATCGATACCGGCATTCCACGTCGTAGTCTCCTCCCATTTAATATTGGGGTCATAGCCGTTAGGACGTATCGTATAATAATATTGATCGCCGAACGGATAGGATGCCGTAGGATAGCCGATCGTAAACAACGGCATATACGGGAAATAACTGTCGCTAATGTCCTGCTGTCCCGTAATACCATAACCCAACCTCAACTTCAATTCGCTCATAAACGAAGTCGCCCGCTCCATAAAAGGCTCGTTGATAATTTTCCACCCCAACGCAACGGCCGGGAATGCGCCCCAACGGTTATCTTTCGAAAAGCGAGATGTCGCGTCGCCACGTAACGTGACTGTAAACAGATAGGTGTCCTTATAGGTATAATTCACACGCCCAAAGAAGGAAATCAACTGTAAATGGTCGGTATAGGACGAGACGAACCATTGTTCCTTATCGGGCATCAATGTAGTGCGGGTTCCTCCATCTTTATAAAAACGTTGCCACGAATATCCAGCCATAGCGTCGAGCCTACTGTGTATCGATTCGAAATCCTGCTTATAATTGAGATAGAAGTCGAGCAACAAATTCCGTTTGAGTTGCCTCAACCGTTCGTCTTGTCCCAGCCCCTTTTTTTTATTCTCCTTGTAAGTAAGAGGGGAGTCGGGAGTCATGAGATTATGTTGAATACTATGAGAGACATCGTATCCTAAATTCAAGTTGGCATGTAACGCCGGCAAAAAAGGCATTACATAATCGAGCTGCAAGTTACCCACGCTGCGATAGACATCGGCTTTCATGGACCGTTCGTCGATAAGCGATACCGGATTTACGGGTGCGATACCTATAAATTCGTCGGTTCCGGGTTTCAACCATGTAAAATATCCGTTACCGATGGGCAGGTTATCGACCCGTACCGATTGCGACGGGTCGAAGGATACCGCGCCACCGATAGCACCTTCGTCGGCAAAACGGTTGTGCATATAAAAGCCCTTCACATTGGCCGTCACGCTCAACGTATTGTCGAAAAATTTGGGATTCAACGTTATCGAAGCCGTCACCCTATCCATAGCAGAGGTTTTCAAAATACCATTCTGATTGGTATAGCTCACCGCAACCCGATACGGCAGAATTTTATACGTTCCACCTACACTCAGATTATAATCGCTACTGACCGACGTCCGCAAAATTTCGTCCTGCCAATTCGTATTGGCCGTCCCCAATAAATTATAAGCCGGGCTCCCTTCTCCGTAATAATCGGTTATCACCTGACGGAATTGGTCTCCGTCGAGTACCCCCACTTTATTACGAGGCGTATTGACATACATATTGGCCGTAAAATTGATTTGCGGTTTTCCCGACTGTCCCCGTTTCGTCGTAATAATGATAACTCCGTTCGATGCCCTCGACCCATAAATGGCCGTTGCCGAAGCATCTTTCAATATCGTGAACGACTCGATATTATCGGGAGAAATCATGGATAGCGAATTGGACATTCCGGTCACTCCTGAATTATCGACAGGAACACCGTCGATAACGATCAAAGGGTCGTTCGTCGCATTGAGCGATGAACCTCCACGAATACGGATATCGGCGCCACCCTCGGGTTTACCGCCGTTGAGAGTGACTACTACACCCGGTGTCTTCCCGACCAACAAATCTTGTGCAGAAGTCGCTAAACCCGCATTTATCTCATCGGGTTTCACCAAAGTAACCGCCCCTGTGGCATCGCTCTTGCGGACAGTTCCATAACCTATCGCCACGACTTCTTGCAAAGCCACAGCGTTTTCCTGCAAAACGATCGTTATCTGCGAACGATTGTTTACCGGAACCTCCTGCGTATTGTATCCCAAATAGGAAACTACGAGAGTAGCATCGGGAACCACATCGAGACGGAACCGCCCATCGAGATCGGTCGCTACGCCCGCAGACGATCCCCGAACAATGACATTCGCCCCGATAACCGGCTCTCCCGAACTATCGACTACCGTCCCTTGCACGGCCATACGTTGCGCCGATAGCGACCACGACAGGCAACATAATCCTAACAGCAACCCTGACCGGATTTTCATGTGTAGTTTTTCACAAACTTTTCTCATATCAGATACTTTTGATGGTTGAACTCATAGACGATTGACCCCGATTGCTCCAAAAGAGCGAAGCTCTCCCCACAAGCGTTTGTACCGTCTGTATCTCATAGAACAACACCTTTGCTGTTTTGTTTGCCCGCTAAGATTATTTCCCTTAAAAAACAAAGAACGCTCGGGAATTACCCCGAGCGTTCTTTGTTTCCATACAATCGACTGCCTAACTTTTCCTAACAAGAATATAACAATAGTCTTTATTCAATATGAGAGAATTGTTACCATAAGCCGTCTCAAAACGAGCAATGATCCCGTTATTACGACCGTTAGACTCATACAAATCGAACGCCGCTTGCGCATCGGCCAAGTCTTGTACCTTATCGCCGAAAGCATCGGTCACATACATTTCTTTCAACGTGCCTAACTTATAATCGGCATAGTTTTGCAAGAGGTCTTTCCAACGATCGATAGTTTGTTCGTTTTCAGGAATATATGCCGAAATTTCCAAAACGGTTTCCAATGTTTTGTCGGAATCGAAATTAACCGTATAGTTATTACCCTTCAAATCGATCGCACTATCGAAATAGAGATATGCCATCGCCGTCCCGAAAAGTATCTTATTGCTGATCGCATAGAACTCTTGCAGAGTTTCATCGATATTCGCACCCACATACTTACCTAATGTACTAAAATCGAGAGGTAAATAATTGCGGCATATTTCTACACGGAATTTATCTTTATCCATGATGGGACAACAATACACTTTTTTCTGTATGCCGAATACGGGATATATCAACGTATTGGCTTCCAGAGTCAACAACGGAATCGTCTCTTCTGTGGTTTGCTTGATACCCCCCACGCCCGTAGCGTAATCTTTAAATTTCGTACCGAGGAAAGTCCCTAATTTATAATCCCGGAAAGAAGATATCATACTTTCCCACACTTCAATCCCTTTGTTTTCGGAACTTCCGGTCAAAACCATTTCTATGGTAGCAATCATCGTTCCATCGAGTTTAAACGTCGCTTTGTATCGATTGCCTTTTTGATCCTGCACATACAGGATATTATTTTCCTCATCTTTCGAAGCATTTCCCACAGCGGCCCATATCTCGCTCACATTTTTGTCAACGTAAGCAGACAAATCGGAATAGGTCGTTTCAAAATAAGTTTTAGTATCCCCCTCAGGAGTTCCTCCTCCCGTACCGTCTCCGGGTTCTTCTCCTTTTTTATTATCCTCACTACATGATAATAAAACGAGAGATGACATAAATATACAGAAAAACCAAGCAAATTTCTTTCTCATACTTCTTAAAACTTTAATAATTACTACTATTTTCCTTCTTCTCTTTCCATTATTACATTTTTTTCTTTACTTTGCCGATACAAAAATATAATATTATACTCAAAGTCATTTAAACAAATCGGATTATGAAGAATTTTTATCTTATTTTAAGTTGCTGTGCCCTATTTTCTCTAACGGCACATAGTGAAAATTTCTCAGGAGACGACTTTAACGGAGCTTGGGAAAGCGACGGAGGTAACCAGAAAGTACAACCCGTAGGCTGGCATGCATTATATTCCAATATTAGCGGTTTCACATCGATGAAAGCCGGAACAGTTTCCAAAAGTGGAGACGACACCAATGCCTACCCCACCATCGAAAACACTTTCGCAGGCAGTATTATGTGGGGAACCAAAACGGGTTACGTCATTCCGGGAATACTCTCATTAGGAACTCCGTGGATATATGTAAACACCAATTATTTCACAGCCGCAACAGGGGATTTGGGTGTAGACGGAGGTGTAGAATTTACGGGACGTCCCAGTAAAATCACCTTCAAAGCCCAATACTACAATGCTCCTACAAGCGACATAGACGATGCTGCCCATATCAAAGTCTATCTATGGAAGGGCTCGGCCGAGTCGACCGATAAAAACGGAGCCAACCATACCGACGAAATGAGCGCCGTTCTCGCCGGGAATGCGGGTGCGGCCTTGATAGGGTCGGGAGAATTGACCATCGATAACGATATAGATGCTTTCGAGACCAAAGAAATCTCTATCGATTATACATCACAAGAGATTCCCGAAAAAATGAACATCGTGTTCTGTGCATCCAACTACCTCAGTAAAAAACCGGAAAAACCGCTCGAAGTTGCCGAAGGAAACTATCTGCAAATCGATGACGTTGCTGTCGTGTACAATTCTACCGGAATTGAAAATACCCAAAACGAAGAGTTGGAACTGACGGTTACCAGACAAGGTTTTTCGATAAACGACACCTCCGTTCAACCTGTCACTATTCACGAAACAGACGGTCGATTGATAAATCAAGGGCTTGTAAATAACGGTCGATATGACTTCCCGTTCACCCCGGGTAAAATTTATATCGTAAAAGTAGGGAACGCTGCTTTCAAAGTTTGTGCCCTATAAATAAAGTTTTATGAATCGAATCTATATTTACGTCATGCTGTTCAGTGGAATCTTATTCCTCAACAGCATGACGTGTTTTGCAGCCAACGAAAAACTATCGGCCTCATCGCGCCAAACGCTCGATCAATTAATTCGATCTGGCAATCGATTGGAAAAATTATCCAGACAGGATAAAGATCTGCGACTTCTCGTTCAATGCGACGAGCATACGACCGAAAACGATTTACTGGAATGTTTTGTTTTATCGTATGTGGCATTGGGAAACGGATTCTATACGATATGTATTTCACCGTCGGAATTGTCTCGTTTTTTAGACTCTGACTTCGTAAAAAGAGCCGAGCTTCCTCGAAAAGCATCCTTATCCTTAGATGAAGCACGTACAGAAACGAACGTAGTACTGGTACAAAACGGGGAGTCTCTTTCATCACCTTATACCGGAAAGAATGTCGTATTGGGGTTCGTAGACTCTGGATTCGACGTAACTCACCCGGCCTTCCGCTCGTCTGACAACGAGACCCTCCGAATCGCAAGATTCTGGAATCAAATCGATAACAAACTACTGTCGGATAAAGAAAATATTCTTGCCGAAGGGACTGACAACGAAGAGCAAACACACGGAACCCATGTAGCCGGAATAGCCGGTGGCAGTTATTTCGGGACAATAGCGACCTCGGAGTCCACGACACTCGACAAGAATCCCTATTACGGAGTAGCTTATGATGCCGACTTAGTAATGGTAGGATCGACATTGGAAGATACCGATATTCTGAATGGTATTAAATATGTATTCAACTATGCCGACTCGATAGACAAACCGGCCGTAGTCAACATTAGCCTAAATACTTCTTACGGGCCGCACGACGGGACTTCGCTTTTCGATCAAGCCATCGATGCCATGCTGGGAAAAGGAAAAATTCTGGTCGGTTCCATCGGGAACGATGCCAAAAACAAAACTCATGCTTCGATGGAACTCAACAATGCAGAGACTCCTGTACTGACATTTTTCAAACCATCGGGATACGCCGCCAACACATTCGAAGTTTGGGGTGAATCGGACGGGTTTACCGTTACCGTTTCGCTAACCGACTCGCAAGGCGAAACCGTATGGAGTTGTACCTCGAACGGTACGGACCAATCGTTTTCCGTCCCTGCCGACTTCAACTATTCGGAAGGCGGAGAAATCGCCTACTATACCGAATTGTGGAACAACACGAGGCGCATGTATAGAGTCGCCTTGAATAATCTCAATCTAAAAGGTTACGACATACAAATAGGAGTAACGGGCGAAACCCAACACATCGATCTCTGGACCGACAAAAACAGCGGACAGTTCACCGACAACGGGAAAAGCACACATGTCAATTTCGATGCCGACCGTACATTAGGGGAATTGGGAGGAACAGGAAAGAGAACCATTTCTGTCGGAAACTATACAACCCGAAACGTATGGACAAATTTTTCGGGAAAGAAACAGTCCATGTTGATCGATTACCCGTTGAATAAAATCAACTACACTTCGAGCCGAGGTCCGGCTTCGGACGGCCGAGTAAAGCCCGACGTGACGGCTCCGGGAGGAATGATTTTCAGCGCCGTATCTTCTTACTCCGATTACTATAAGGAGAGTAGCGCCAACACTGTCGCCCGGGCAACGATAAACGGGAAAAGCTATTATTGGGGACAAATGACGGGAACATCGCAAGCCTCGCCCTTTGTCGCCGGAGTCATTGCCACATGGTTAGAAGCAAATCCAGAACTATCTCCCGAAGATATACAACTGATTTTGAAAAAGACCGCCCGCCAAGATTCCCATACAGGAGCATGTCCCAACTCCATTTACGGATACGGGAAAATAGACGCTCTCGCCGGAATCAAAGAGGTGCTTTCACCGAGCGCCATCGACAACTTGTCGACAGACAAACTATACAAACTTTATCGAGACGGAATTTTATTCACATCGCAAGCGGGTAAAATAAACCTCATATTATCGACCCCGGACGGAATCATAAGATACTCCGATAAAACAGATGTCGAGCCCGGAACCCGAATCGAATGGAGAGAACTCGGATTGAATACCGGATTGTATATCCTTCATATAAACGGTTTTTCGGAAAAGATATTTGTACCATAAATAAAAAGAAAGGGAGAAGATCAAAAAAACTTCTCCCTTTCTTCATTATCCCGTACATTACATTATTACTCATGATGATGTTTCCCGCCATGCCATTTCATCATGGCTCTCGGGAATTTCATTTGGGCATTTTTGAATTTAAATAATTTTTCATTCGACAGAAAGGTTTTGAACTTGTCGTAATATTCCCGATCTATCTTTGCCAACTTCTCGTCCTTTTCCAGTAAAACTTCGGCCGCTTTTTCATACTCGACATCTGAAACAGCCGTTTCCGAACGTACTATTTTCCGAGCAAAGGTTCGAGCCTCCCTGTCTACCGTCCATTTTTTCCCTTCCATCTCTTCATACAAGGGAAAGAACTGTTTCGCCTCTTGTTCGGAAAGCCCGATCTGTTTCATCATAAAATCCCGACGGAATTTACAGAACCGGTCAAACTGTTCTTTTCGCTGTTGCTTCGCCTTGTCGTTATTCTTATTCTGTGCCGAAACCGAAACGGGCAATGCCCACAATAAAACGGCCGATAATAATAAAATTATTTTCTTCATAACTACTTCTCCTTTAATAATCGCTATCGGTATAGAGCATTTCATAAGCCGTGTAATCATCGACATAATAAGCGATCCACTCGTCTTCTATCGTACTTCCATCTGTCGCCGAAGCCGTCATTTCCATATCAGGAGTTTCTCCTTTTTCCACCGAGAATATTCCCGTAAACATTTTCATCATAAGCCATATACCGGCAAACATGGCTGCCATATAAATCCACGGTCTTACCCGAAGCCATAACGAAGGTTGCACGAGTTCGGGAAATTCCCTTTCCGGCAAACTTTCCGTCATCTTTTCGGTGAAATCGGCAAAATAATTGCCGGGCACTTTCATACCGTGCTTCCTACCGATTTCATCTAACAGGGGAGTTTTCTTTTCCATAGCTTCACCTTTTGTTTGTTAGACACGAAAATAATGAAAAGGTTTAAACATGATCTTGCAGATATTCCTCTATTTTTTTCGCCGCATGGTGATACGATGCTTTCAATGCACCCACCGACGTTCCCAGAATTTCGGATATATCTTCGTATTTCATTTCGTCGAAATAACGCATATTAAAAACGAGGCGTTGTTTCTCCGGGAGTTGCAAAACCGCTTCTTGCAAAAGCCTCTGTGCACGATCTCCGTCGAAATATTCGTCGCTCTCTACATGAGAGAGCAGGAAATCATCGGTATCGTCGGCCGTAAGATTCCGTCGTTCCCGTTCCCGTGCCAGAAAAGTCAATGCCTCATTCACCGCAATACGATAAAGCCAAGTCGACAATTTGGCATCCCCTCTGAAATACTCGATACTTCCCCATGCTTTTAAGAATGTATTTTGCAATAAATCATTGGCATCGTCGTGCGAAAGTACCATTTTTCGAATCTGCCAATATAACGGCTCACTATACCGGGCCACGACCCGTGCGAATGCCTGCCGCACAGTCGCCGGATTCTGTAACTGCTCGATAACAATATCTTCGTTATAATCTTGCATATTCTCTCTTTTCAGGAGGTAAAGATACGTAGAGCCAACGGTTTATTCCTAACATATTTCATTCTTTTTTGTTATTTTTATTATTCGGTGAACTTCATAATGTTTTAATACATTACCTTTGTTTCCGAAAAACCACGAAGGAAACGGCCAATTCCCCGACAAGAGGATAGTGCGGTTTTCCTTTACGGTTTTATACAATCTCGAAAACATGGAAATAAATTCTATACTCTTGGCATTTCTCCTCACGATGATAGCCGGCCTATCGACCGGAGTGGGAAGCCTCATTGCATTTTTCGCCAAACGAACCAATACGAAATTTCTTTCTGCGGCATTGGGGTTCTCGGCCGGAGTAATGATATATATATCGTTCATGGAATTAATGCCCGAGGCATTGGGTATGCTCAGCGAGAGTTTCAGCCCGCGCATGTCTAATATCTACATGCTGATCGCATTTTTCTCGGGAACATCGTTTATCGCATTGATAGACTTCTTGATTCCCGAAGACGAGAATCCTCATGAAGTCCACCGCGTGGAAGAACTATCGGGACAACAACGATTGCACCGTACCGGAATACTGATGGCACTGGCTATCAGTATCCATAATTTCCCGGAAGGACTCGCTACATTCGCATCGGCACTGGGCAATATCGACATAGCTATTCCCATCGTCATAGCCATTGCCATTCACAACATACCGGAAGGTATCGCTGTCTCCGTACCCATCTATCAAGCGACGGGCAGCCACAAGAAAGCATTTTGGTATTCTCTGCTTTCCGGTATGGCCGAACCGGTAGGCGCACTCATCGGATTCCTGTTTCTGTTACCTTTTTGGACTCCCACGATTCACGCGCTTCTATTGGCATTCGTATCGGGTATTATGGTGTTCATTTCATTCGATGAGCTGCTGCCGGGAGCCGAAAAATACGGTCATCATCACTACGGCATAGGAGGCGTCATCACCGGCATGGCAGTCATGGCAGCCAGCCTCCTGTTTTTCATCTAACACCCGGATAATATCCCGTCCTCGAAAAATCACTACTATTGATGATTGTAAAGAAAATTTTTCTCTTGTTACTTTGTGCAAAAATTCAAAGAGAGACTCGCTCTTTCAACAGGTAAACAAATCTTATGAAAAATTTTCTGCTCGCGTTCATCTTGGGAACTTTACCATTTCTTGCAACCGGTAAACCGATACCGGCGATTACCGATTCTTTGGGAAACCGCATATATAACCTGAATGCCATTACTATCATCAGTAACCCCAAATGGGATTCGAAACTGTTCGAGTTCCCCGGTTCCATCTCTTATCTCAACACGGGCAATCTCGACGAAATGAATATCCGTTCGGTCAAGGATATTTCTACCGTCGTTCCCAATCTGTTTATTCCCGATTATGGCTCCAAACTCATTTCCTCGGCCTACATACGGGGTATAGGTTCCCGAATCAACTCTCCCGCCGTAGGCCTCTACGTCAACAACGTTCCCTATCTGGATAAAAGCGCTTTCGATTTCGACTTCATCGATATTGCAAGTATTGAAGTCTTGAAAGGGCCGCAAGGGACTCTCTACGGAAGGAATACTATGGCGGGACTCGTGAACATAAAGACTCTCTCGCCTTTGGAAAAACAGGGCTCGAAAATAAAATTGAGTTTCGGGAATTACAACTTATGGGGAGTCGCCGCTACTACCAGCCAAAAACTTACCGACGATTTCGCATTCTCGATAAATGCCCGCTACCGACAGGACGACGGCTACTTCAAAAACGAATATACCCGACAAAATAGCGGAAGTACCCGGTCGGGCGGTGGAAGAGTACAATTAGACTGGCGGGTAAACAGGCATTGGAAGTTGAGTTTCAGCGGTGACTACGAGGGTAGCGACCAACAGGGATACCCATATGCCGGTTATGACAAAACCCTGAAAAAGACCGGCAGCATCAGTTACAACGACGAAGCCTCGTATCGTCGCGACATATTCACGTCGGGTCTGTCGGTTCAATATCTCCACGACCGATTCATCTTCACATCGACGACGGGTTATCAATTCCTCGACGACGATATGCATTTGGACCAAGACTTTACTCCCCGCTCCATATTTACATTACAACAAAAACAAAAAATGCATGCGGTTTCACAGGAATTTGCCGTCAAATCGCACAAAGGCAAACGTTGGGAGTGGGTAGGAGGCTTATTCGGGTTTTATCAACAAACCCATACGGACGGCCCGGTAGATTTCAGACAAGACGGGATAGATTTGCTCATCACCAAACAGACCAACAACCAACTGGCAGCTCTCAAACAGGACCCTGCATTAGCGGGAATGCCCGATATTACGATAGATATAGATAATCGAAACCTGTATATCGACGGCATTTACAAAACACCGGCCTACGGTGCTGCCGCCTTCGGACAAGCTACGCTCAATCGTATTTTTATCGACGGTTTATCGGCCACCGTAGGCTTACGAATAGACTACGAACATACTCGCATTTACCATCACACCCATGCGACCGAAGCTCTCACAGGGCGTGCCAACGTCACGATCAATATGGGTAATCGCCCCCCGATGTCGATTCAACAGCCTTTTATCCTGCCCCTCGGCATCGATGGAAAGGAGTCGATGAACACGATAGAACTGTCTCCCAAATTCGAAGTGAAATACGCTATCGGCAATAAAAGTTTTGTCTACGCCTCGGCAACCCGCGGTTACCGGTCGGGAGGATACAATTTCCAGATGTTCTCCAACTTGATACAATCCCAAATCCGGTCCAGCATGATGAGCGAACTGATGAAGAACATGGGAGGCGGGGGAAACGGAGGTCGTCCCGCACCGAGTCGCAGTGCTGCCGGAATGCCTGCCTTCGAAAACACGACCGACGTGAACCAAGCCATCTCGTATAAACCCGAACATAGCTGGAATTACGAAATAGGCGGCCGTTCCCAGTTAATCGACCACCGGCTGTTTGCCGATTTATCTTTATTCTACATCGATTGCCACGATCAGCAAATAGCCGCCGTAAGCGGATATGGCCGTGTCACCAAAAATTCGGGACGCACCACCAGTTACGGATTGGAGGCTTCGCTGCGAGCCACCCCGACCAACCGGCTGTTACTCTCGGCAACCTACGGTTACACCCATGCTACCTTCCAAGAATACAACGACGGGAAAAACGACTACAAAAACAATTTCGTCCCTTTTGCACCGGCTCATACGCTCGCCCTATCGGGCGCTTACACCCTGCCCTTAGACAAAGAGACCGACTTGACTTTCGACCTACAATACCTCGGCCGAGGAAAAATATACTGGACCGAAGCCAACGATGCCGCTCAAAACTTTTATGGGCTGGTAAATGCATCGATTATCCTTTCGGGGAAATACGCCGATTTGAAACTATGGGGAAAAAATCTGCTGAATCAACATTATCAGGCGTTCTACTTCGAGACCATGAATGCCGAGAACTTGTCTATGCCCAACAGCTTCGTACAGTGCGGCCGCCCGATTACATTCGGCGCAGATATCACCATTAAGTTTTAATTCTCCTTGCCCCCTCCGCAGAACTTCGTTCCGCGGGTCTCCCTCATACCGCTAACGCAACACCCCGTAAGGCTACGGAACACGGCAAGGGAGAAGATTGGATAGTTCCGGCTTGCTACATAAAAAATAAAGCAAAAAAGCATCTCCCTCCTCCTCTGTGTTTTGCGACAGCAAAATATAGGGGAGGTGGCCGCAGGCCGGAGGGGTTGGTCTTACAAAAAACTCCTATTCTATCTTTCTCACCCCCTCTCCGTCGAAAACTATTGTTTCTTCTGCTTTCCCCCCCCTATCGCTATGCGACACAAGGGGGAGAAGCGTAAAATCTATCCTTACATCACAAAAGAGAATGTTTCTTTAACCCCCTCTCACCCATACCCTATGGCATTGCAGGGCATTCTCACACATTCCTCCCCAGCCGTGTCCCGTAATATCGCAGGGTATTGTGGCAATCGATATAAAAATAATCCTTACTATTCACATACAGAAATGGCTGTTTCCTCTTGAAACAGCCATTTTCCCATATTTTATCTTTCTATTCGGCAAAAGTCAAGCCTTGCAATTTATCCCATTCTCCACGGGTAAAATCGGGTATCTGTACAGGAACGGAGCCGTTGCGAACGGAGTAGTCGGTCAACTCGACCAGACACGACCATTCGGCTGCGTCGTAAACGTCCATATCGAGAGGCAAACCGTTTTTCAAGCAATGAATCAGACGATAATCCATAATGAAATCCATACCTCCGTGTCCGCCCACTTTGCGAGCTTTCTCGCCGATCTCTTTGCAGAAGGGGTGTTCATACACTTTCAGCAGAGAGTCGAGAGTTTGCTGGCTGACAAACTCATGCGCATTGGGTTCCAAAGCGATCCCCGTAAGCGGATATTTCTGAGCGAAACCTTTCGTACCGCTTACCATGTGAATGCGGTTATAGGGACGAGGACTGGTAACGTCGTGTTGTATCATGATGGTTTTCCCTTTGGCGGTACGAATAAGAGTCGTGTTCATATCACCCATATCGATACGTGCCGTATCCTCGCCGGTAATACCATGTTCGGCTGCATAAAGATGCATACCCTTTTGCGCATTAGACATGGAAACCAACGTAGCCATGCGGTCGCCCCGGTGAATGTTCAATATCTGGGCGACAGGACCTAATCCATGAGTAGGATAAGGATTACCGGCCTCCTCTTTCTGGGCTTTTAACCGCCACATGTTTTTATAACCGGTCGCCGTAGTGTCGTAATTATAAGAACGCAAGTCGTGGATATAAGCCCCCTCGGCATGCATCACATCTCCGAACAAGCCTTGTTGTGCCATATTGAGCGTTGCCATTTCGAAGAAATCGTAACAACAATTTTCCAACATCATGCAATGGCGGCGAGTCTGTTCGGCCGTATTTACCAAATCCCAGCACTCGGCTACGGTCATTGCCGCCGGTACTTCCACGGCGACATGTTTTCCCTGTTTCATGGCATAGACAGCCATCGGAGCATGAGAGTGCCAATCGGTGCAAATGTAGACCAAATCTATGTCGTCCCTTCCGCACATCTCTTTCCAAACGTCCTCACCCACATAAATATCGGCGGCAGGAAGTTTGTGCGAAGTAAGTATTTCATTCGCTTTGTTTACATTCACCGAATCCAAATCGCATAAAGCGACAACTTTGGCATCGGGCAGATAGACATACCGTTCAATAGCTCCTCTACCCCTCGCTCCTAATCCAATAAAACCGACTCTCACCGTATCCAAAGGTTCGCAAGCCAACTTCAAAACACTTTCCTGTCCGGCAGGCCTCGCAGGTTCTTCAAACGGATTACGTGGTGTCGTAGTACAAGCACTACACAACAAAAGCGCAGACAGCGCATAAAACATTTTCTTCTTCATGGTTATATTTTTCAGCATAAATAATAAATTTCCATCTCACCTCAAACTCCCAACAGGCCGAAAATAAAAAGATTTATACCCAGCCCTATGGTGTCAAAAAGGTCTTTTCCGCCTTGTTTAGAGGCCAAATCAAAGATAGCGCAAGAGAACACAAGCAAACGAATCTGTTCCTATCCAAAAGCATTCTATCTCTGCATTTTACGCAAATATAGGGAAAGGTGAGCGCAAAGGCAATCAAGAAATCTAATTTCCGATTTGACTATGCCGAACCGCATCCTATATTCTTTTCTACAAATATAAGGAAAGGCAACCACTCAAAAAAAGAACTTGCTCATTTTTTCGCTAAGCCATATCTCATATTCGACAGAGCCAAAGATACATAAAGAAAAACTCATTATGAAAAACGACAACATTTTTTATCTATCGAAAGGCTTCGAAAGAGAAAAATCTCTTAGATATCTATAAGGTTTTAAATCTTTATCAAACTTAAAAAGTCCCCCCGAAAAAACCAACATTTTATTCGACTTTTAATCGTTTCGGTGATAGTATAGCCTAATAAAGTTTTATTAAGAATTCTTTCGAAAAGGGAATAGGAGGTTATGGCTCATTATCCAAGAATATGAAATTCCCGCATGACTTATTTTTTGTACCGTATTTATATAGAAAAAATGTGATTCCTTTTCGGTCTTTCGATTTTTGGATGGAGGATATTATGTATCGAGAATATATTTTTAGAAAGCAAGCTCCCTAAAATCTAATTTTTACCGAGATAGTTTATAATTGTGAAAATATGGCTCTAATTCTAAAAAATAAGTCAAAAGCGAAAAAAAGTGAGAGAATTAGTTTTCGATTTAAAAATAGAACGCTATATTTGTACAAGTAAAAGATAAAAAATAAAACACAAA
>OODO01000397.1_pt1 | contig 42183 bp, 73 predicted proteins | sample 1671261 | NCBI WGS metagenome assembly OODO01 (sample SAMN06348138, study PRJEB24527) | human gut metagenome | biome: human gut; feature: ankylosing spondylitis patient; material: feces | host: Homo sapiens | place: China | collected 2015-10 | reverse complement strand
TTGCCGCTGGAGCCTGCCGTGCTGGAATCGCCGCTGGAACCTGCCGTGCTGTAATCGCCGCTGGAAAAAGGTTCTTTGCCCTTCACCCGATTAAAAACGGCATTCACCGTAGCTTTTACCAGCCCTGCAAAATTCACCTCACCTTTCACCGTAAGCTCAGTGCAGGCCAGTTTACTGTCCTCTCTGCTTTTATCCACGTTCCCGCCGCACTCGACCTCAAAAAAGCGCGAGCTATCCCTCAGCGGGTAGTAGTGCAGCACATCCAGCGGGTTCTCGCAGGCGTGCATACCAGCGTGGCAGCAATCAGCTTTGTCCTCATGGTAGGTCTTGCCCACTTCATACTGCTTGCCACGGCACTGCATATTTTTGTCCATGGCCTTGTAGGCGATGATCTTTTCATTCATGCTTATACCTCCTTAACAAGCTTCCCGGAGGTGGTGGTGTTCCTCTGGGCAGCAGCTGCGGCAAACAAGCTGGTCTGGCCGTTGGTCTGCTGGATCAACATCACAGTGTTGGTGCTGGGCTTCCAGCGCTGGATATACTCCACCGCCTCGTCAAAGCGCTTGCGGGGGATGTTGCCCACGCTGTTCACCCGGAACCAGTCCTGCACATCGTGGTTACACTCGCTGTACACCTTGCTACGCACGTGGTTGTCGATGTAGGCCGGGGTGTCCTCGCCGCCAAGCGCCGCGATGACGGCCCGGCTGATGGCCTTGCGCAGCACACGCTGCTGGTTGTAATCCACCGTCATGGTGTTCTCCAACGCGGTGAGCCGTTCTTCCTGCCGCTGGGTGCGGTTGTCCAGCATAAACAGCGCCTGCATCTCCTTGCTGAGCTTGGGCATCATGTAGCTGCCGGTCTTGCGCAGGGCGGGCAGCACCTCGCTGGTGACCCACCGCTTAAACCGCACCGCCCCTTCCAGCTTGCTGCCAAAAATCAGGCTGTACAGACCGGACTCGTTGATAATCGCAATCGGCTGCTTTCCGCCGGGGGTGTCCATTTCGTTCACCCCTCTGTCTTGCTCATCAACATGGTCACGGATTGCCTTCTGGGGATTGCCGTAGCCCAGCGCCGCCGCCACGTCCTTGCCCACGAACCACGGCTCGCCGTTCTGGTCTACCGTGCGGATGTCCCCGAACTCGGGGCTTGTGAAAATTTGAATGTTTGCCATGCTTAATTTTTTTTCCTCCCTGATTTTAATAATGTCACTCACGGCGGTTTCCATTTTCTCACGGATGCCGCGCGGCTTGCGCTGGCCATTCAGGATCATCGAGCAATAGCTCTTTGTCCAGCCCAGATGAGCGGCAAGCTGTTCCAGCGTGACTTTGTTGTTGTGCATTCGGCCAATCAATCGGCCAGTCCACGGTTCGGGCTTAATCATGGCTTGTTACCCATTTCAGAAGCATCGCCACAATCCAGATTGCGGTGGCCACGCCGAAAGAGAACTGCCAACCGATGAGCTTGCAGATAAGCCACCAAAGGCCGGAAATGACGGCCCACGAAAATCCAAAAGCAACGACAATGAGCGCAATCGATGCAAGCGCAAGCAAAAATGTTTCAAAATCAGGCACTTGTATTCTCCTTTCCTTTTCCTGCCTCATCGTAGACAACAAGCTCGTTCAGTGTGACCTTGAAATACTTTGCGAGCTTGAGCAGCTGCGAAAGGCTGGGCCCGTAAATCGAGCGCTCCCACTTGCCGATTGCGCCGTTGCTCAGGCCTGCCGCCGCTTCCAGATCGGTGCGGCTCAGTCCGTGCAACTTGCAAAACTGGTCAATTTTTGATACATTCACTAGCGATTCTCCTTTCCGGGCTTGAAAATCACTAGAAAATATGCTACTATGTAGTTGCAAGGTACAAAGTGAATAAAATCTAGCGTCTGCCCGATATAATATTGTCAGGGGCTTTGGTTTTGTTTGCCCTGTGCTTAGTATTATACTAGCCAAGTGGCTATATTGCAATAGTCAATTTGCAATATAGTGAACATTTGGCTATTTTTACAAAATAGCGAGGTCTTTTTTATGCGAAATGTGGAGAGGGCTAAAAAAATCGCTACTGAAAAAGGAATCAATGTTTCTTTTGTATGCAGAGAGGTCGGAAAAAGCCGTGGCTATATTTCGCAAATGCTAGTAAGTGGGCGTGACTTCCCAGATGAAATGCTAACGCCAGTAGCCAATGCGCTAGGTATCACGGTCGAAGAGTTGACCGGCGAAGAGCAAAAAGAAAAGCCCAGCACCCCGGAGGGTGATGGGCTGGATGCAAAGGCACAGGCCACTCTTAATAAGATGAAAAAACTTTCGCCTGAACAGCAGGCGGCATTTTGGGATATGCTGAACACTACGATTGATGCCGTTTTGAATATGCCGGATGGTGACGGGAATGGTTAGCGAAGCCCAGATTCATAAAGGCATGAAAATAATTTGTGACTATTACGAAACCCATGAAGATGACGATTATTTTACGCCTAGCATTTTTATTAAAAATGGCATAAAAAATCCAAAGTCTTTGATTGACTCTTTGTGGGCGGATGGCTTGATAACGGTATATGATTTTACAGAAAATGGCATTTTTGAGAATTTTTCTATTTCTCTTACTCAAAAGGGCGTTCTTTATTTTATCGAAAAGCAAAGACAGCAGAGAATCAGCCGCAAACAATTTGCTCAGAGTGTTGTTATTGCGGTGCTCTCTGCTGTCGTGAGTACGGTATTGACGCTTTTTGTATCTCAAAGAAGCGAAGGGTCAGGAACCTCCAGCTCGTAATTCGGGGCATCCAGCGCTTTAACAAAAATGGTTTTGTAAAAGCGTAGCTTTTTTTCATCCACTTTTTCGGTGTCGAGAGCGAAATACCCGCCGCGTCCGTCCTTTACCCTAAAAATGGTTTTGGGGCAAAGTTCGCAGATACTTCCGAGGGTCACGCCTGTATACATGACTTCTGCTCGGAAAAGGTCGTCAAGGTGCTTATGTTCCGGCTCCGGTTCCGGCTTTCGACGAAAAAGAGCAAAATCATTGAAGTGAAGAAACTCGTAGACCAGAATTGCAAGCATCGCTGCAATGAGGATAACAATGATAAGCAGAAGAAGCGTATTACCGGACATTTTGCATAGCCTCCTTTAAGAGTTTATCCACGTCGATACCAAGGGAAAGTGCAATCTTGATTTTCTCAAGTATAACACATTCCGTGGTTTCTTTCATCAACTTTGTGCTATTTTCTTGCACTTTCTTTCCCTCCTTTGGCAAAGCTCTTTGATAATTTTGTTTTATGGCAGCTGGTTGGCTGCTCATTTTTGTTTATGAGGTGATTATCGTGAAAAGAAGAGCGTTTCTTGCACTGGGTTTGACTGCGGCTTTGTCCATTCCTTTTGCCATGACGGCTTTTGCAGATGAGAGTCAGTACAAAGCAGGTCAAACAGTCGAGTTTTCCGGACAAACCGATTTTGACTATTATTATACTTATACCAACGATCAAACAAATTACAAGTGTTTTTCAGTCATCGAGAACGGCCAGCGTTGGTATGCGGCGGTCACTGAAAGTTGGTATGAATACTGCAAAAACGCATTTGCAAACCAGCCAGTTGCGTTTAATGGGAAATTCCAAAACGTTGCAGGAGATGGAGCCCCAGTTGTTCTGATTGAGAAGAGAATCCAAACGAACGAAAAAGGAGAAAAAACTACAACCGATTTACGTGACTGCATTTGGGCTGCAAATTGTGGAACCTCCACAAGCCCGAATTTTAAGCTGTTCGACGAATTGTATAGTGCTGGAACGACTACTATTGCAGACGATAGCTCTTACATCAAGATCGATTCAAACCCTCTCAATGCAAAAAGCGGTTCATTCTTTGAGTATATGTATCGGGATCCCGCAACAAGAAACATTAAGTTGATGAATGAACTGCTTGTTCTTCCTGATTGGGTTTATGAGGAAATGATGGCAACCAAAGCCATTGACGGCCGTCAAAAGGAGACTTTTGATAATGTCACGGTCACTTGGTCTTACTCTCCAAATCAAGGGCTTGAAGTCGTGTACCGGCTCAATAAGTAAATCTGTTTACAACCGCATTATACAACTGTGTGTTGTCGTAGTCAATGGGTTTACCCATCACTCTTTTTGATAGGTTTCATCAAACTGTTGCATTTTTTGCAACAGCTCCCCTGCTCCAGTCTCTGCGCCGCCGGGCGTTTTGGCTGCCGCATGTAAGGTGTGTAGGGCATTGACCTTGCGGGCGGCGTACATCATGGCACGCGCCTGCTGCTCCGGTGTCATATCAACGTAGCAGGCCAGCGCCGCGCGGATGTGATTGCAGAAATGGCTTGTCTTTTCCATGGTCAGTCCTCCCAAGGCTGCGGGGTGCGCTCGGTTCCGGTCAAAACGCTGGCAGGCATCCCGTCAATGATGGTCGTTTCGGTTCCTTTACCGTTTCTTTGATCAAAATCCATTTTGTTTTCCCCTTTCTTTTGTGCATATTTATGTCTTATGTTCCAGATTTTACCATGCGCCGTTGGAAAACAAAACACGGATATTTTTTGTCGAATGGCGCAGAATTTTTCTGCGCCATTTTCTGTTAAAAACACGCTGGTTTTATGGGGGCGAAAGTATGAGTTATTTTACGGCGACCCAGATCGGGAAAGCGCTTGCAAAGGCCCGGGTATCTGCTGGCCTGAGTCAAGCGGAGATCGCAAGGCGCATCGAAAAAGGGGAGCGAACAGTGCAGAGCTGGGAAAAAGGCTGCACCAGCCCGGACAGCGACGAGATCATGGATTGGTGTACGGCCTGCGGGGCATCCCCCATCGCCGTGTTTATGGAGATGATCCACCCGGAGCTGTACGCGACACCCGATGACAGAAAGACCGACACAGAGCTGGACGCAAAGCTGTGCCGCTTTGTGGTAAACTTGCCACCGCTGACGAAACGACTGCTTCTTTTCGTGCTGAAGGGCAACCATGGCAGCAGCCCGCCCGCTGTGATCTCCGAGGTAGCCGCCAACCTGCACTGCCCACTCAACAACCGGGTCAGCGTGTGCGGAATCATCATCAACCAATACAATTTTGCCCAGAACATGGGATTAGACCCCTGCCCGGACGACCCACAGCCGCCAATAGACGATTTGAAGGTAACTTACAAGGCCGGGCGTGAAGCTTCGGAAAAAGGCGCGCAGGGTTACATCGGGCGAAAAAAGGAGTAAGCTATGAAGTGCGTAAGACCATGTTGCCGGAAGGAAATCCCGGATGGTGCTTCTTTTTGTCCGTGGTGCGGGAAGAAACAGCCGGAAGCCGCCCCGCAGCAAAGAAAAAAGCGCCGCCGTCCAAAGGGCAGCGGCAGCGTGTATAAACTGAGCGGGACGCGGGCAAGACCGTATGTTGCACTCACAGCCCGCAGGGATGTTCTGGGCACGTTTGAAACGGCAGGCGAAGCAGTACAAGCGCTGGACGCTTACAACGCCCAGAACACCCCCGCTGCGCTTCTGAAGTGCACCTTTGCGGATGCCTATGTCCAATGGAAAGCGCAGCCCAAATTTGACAAGCTTAGCACGGACATGCAAAAGGGGTACGAGCTGGCCTATGCAAAGGCTGCGCCGCTATACGACCGACAATTGCGGGACTTGAAAGCGGCAGATTATCAACAGGTCATTGACGCAATGGTGGAAAAGGGGCTCTCCCGCAGCTCCTGCGAAAAGCAGCGCACACTTTTCAGCCAGATCTGCGAGTGGGCAATGGCACAGGACATCATAAACAAAAATTACGCTATGCTGCTGCAGCTCCCGGCGGCTACAGGAAAAGCAGAGCGCACCCTGACCGCCCAAGAGATCGAGCAGATCAGCAGCCGACAGAATGACCCGAAGTTTGGGCAGACGGCTCAAATCGCAATGGTGCTGCTTTATACCGGCATGCGCATCGATGAGCTGCTTTCCATGCGCTGCGACGATGTGCACCTGAAAGAGCGGTACATGCAGGGCGGCGAAAAGACAGAAGCAGGCAAGAATCGCATCATCCCTATCCTTGAGCCCATTTACAAGATTATTGCCTTTTGGATGCTGGACAGCGGGTGTGGATGGCTGATCCCATCCAAGTCCGGCACAAAGCTGGATAAGCGCAACGTGGCTACAAAGTTCCGGGCGTTGATGCAGGAATGCCATATAGAGGGCGTGCATCCACACACGCTGCGCCATACAGCCAGCAGCAAGATGGTGGAGTGTGGTCTGGAAAAGACCGCGGTGCAGGCAATCCTCGGGCACAAAAATTTCTCCACCACGGCCAACAAGTACGTGTCCCACAACGATCCAACCTATTTGTTGCAGGAAATGCAGAAGATGAAGTACTGATTTGTTAGATTGCTTGTTAGATTATTACGTTCATTCAGGAGATTTCAAGGTATTTCAAGCAAAAAGAAAAACGCACGAACGATTCATTTTCATCGTTCGTGCGTTTATTTTTGGAGCTGGTGACAGGAGTTGAACCCGCAACCCACTGATTACAAATCAAATTTATTTGGCGTTTTAACGTGAATAATCATCAATTTGTTGGCTTTCCGTTAGATTATGCATCCCGTGCCCTAACGTTGAAACTCATGTAAAAATAGCACATTTTATGTCTTTTTACAAGTCGCTTATCTTCCGCATTACGAGCTCATACTCTTTCGGGTAAACCAGCTTTATTGCCTTCATGTGCTCGTCAAGCACCTGCATCAGACCTCCGAAAGGAACAGAGCTGGCAGCCGCCACAAAGTCGCTTTGCGGTTCCGCTGCTGTGGAGTACGCCGCCCGGTAATCCGTGGGCGGCAATGACTGGGTCTGCGTTTCAGGTGCCTGCTTTTCTTCCAGCTCGTCCCGCACAGTGCAGAGGGCGGCAAGCTTTTCCACGCTCTGCCAGTCCGTCGAACCGCATTTCAGCTTGTGAATATGGGTGTTGATCTCGTCAATGTCCATGCCTGCCGCCCCCTTTCTTATGCGTTGCGTAAGATGTCAGCTGCCCGCTTGTAGGCATCGCGCTCTGCGCCGGTGGCTTCCTGCATCATGTCCTCGATGTCAGAGATCATGCGCTCACGGCCATCCGTGCGGGAGTAGTGCCCGCGCACATAGTGACGGCCACGGTTGGCGTAGCTGTTGCCCCGGTTGTAACCGTTCCCGGCATCGTGGCCAAAAGTCCCGCGCATGTCAGCTTCCCACTCACCCGCACGGCTGTAATCGCCGCCCTCGCAGTAATCCTCAATGCGGTGGATGTCCAGAATGATGTCCACGATCTCGCCGATCATCTCAACATCGCCCGGGGAGCGGTTCTTTTTGTCCGTCAGCTCCATGAGCTCTTCGCACATCTCATCCTTCAGGTGATTCAGTTTATCCAGCATGACTTTATCTCCTTTCTTATGCTACCCGCTCAACGATCAGATTGCTGTTTGCAATGCTGACTGCCTGCGTACTGGTGTTTTTAACCGACACGGTCACGCAACAGCCACGCGGCACCTCGATGAAAGCAGCCACGAAAACGTTGAAGTAATTTTCGACTGCCGCCGGGGTAACAATGGCAGTCGCACTGGTCAGCGACTCACCGCCGACAGCCAGCGCCACGGAAACAGGTCCCACAGTGCCGCCGGTTGAAATGGCGATATTGCCGCCAAAGCTTACCTTGAAGCAGGCCCTGCACTGCCCGCTGGTCAGGCCGCGCAAGGTCACAAGGCCGCTGCCCTCACGGTGCACAATGCACGCAGGCGCTTTCACTGCGGTCTCGGTCAGGGGAAGGTTTTCACCCGCTGCCACGCTGACGGTGTTAGAATTGCTAAATTCAGCCATTATCCAAAACCTCCTTTTCTGCACAAACAGGCGCATTTACTGCATAAACGGTTTTTAAGATATCCATCCAAGAATTGGATGGATCTGCTTTTTCCGTATCAAGCAGGGTTTTCAAAATGAAAACATAGTTGTTCAATTCCATCATGCTCATTTTGTTCTTATCCATGCTGTACAGATAATCTACAAACTGCTGTTTCAGCTCTGCTACGGTCATTCAAATGCTCCTTTCATAGAAAAACGCCGGGACTTTTGCCCCGGCGCTCTGGTTTGCAAAATCAGCTCAGGGGCTGAACATTTCCCATTTTGGAAAAAGTTGCCGTGATTCGGTTATGCGCAACCGTTGCAGCCGCAACCGGTGCCGCAGTTACCGTACTGGTAGGGTGCGGGTACCTGGAATGCGGGCACAGGGCGGGGGTTGTAGTAGGCCAGCTGACCGCTCATGTAGGCCTTGAGTGTTTCGTTCTGGGCTGCCTGAGATGCCGCAAGCTGTGCTGCGAACAGCTGCTGACCCTGCTCAGCGATCTTTGCGTCCTTTGCCTCGATGCGCTGTGCGGTCAGGGCGTCAAGGATGGCGCGGGCGTTCTGGTTCTGGTTGTCGATGATGTCCCGGGTGGTGTTCTGCACCGTGTTCCGGGTCTCGCAGGACTGGGTGGCCAAATTGTAGTTGACGCCCTGAATGGCAGAGCGGTTCTCGCAGCAGCACTCCTGCTGCTGCATCTGCATGGCAAACAGCTGCTGCATGAACGCCGCCTGCTGGTTTGCGCGGCTGATCTCTGCGGACATAAAGCCGTTGTTCACGGTCTGCTGCACGCCGTTGACAAGCTGAGCCTGCTGGTAGAAGCCATCACACATGCCGTTGTTGATACCATCCATCTTGCGCTCGATGTTGGCAAAATCGGAGGTCAGGACGTAGCCGTCAACGACACCGGCACCGGTGTTGCCATTGCCGCCCCAGTTGCCGCCCCAGCCGCCGCAGAAGGCGAACAGGAACAGGATGATGATCCACCATGCGCCATCATTGCCAAAGCCAAAGCCGTTGCCGCCGTTGGTGTTTGCGGGCTGAACAGGCATGGTCAGAACCGCAGAATCGGAAGAAAGAGACATTTTTGTACTCCTTTCGTGTGTTTTGAATGATTTTTATGCTTGAACCGTGGCCACGGTTACGGCTTAATGGAGGAACTGCTGAAACTGCTGCGCCATCGCCTGCAGCTGGTTCAGCTGGTTTTGTGACATTTTGCCGGATTGCAGCAGCTTTTGCACCTCTGCTTTCGGGTCGCCTTGAAAGTTTGCACGGAACTGCTGGAACTGCTGCATCATCTGCCCGAACTGACCCATAGGGTTTGGCATGGCGGGCATACCGCCGCCCAGTGCGTTAAAAAGAGGGTTTGCCATACTTATTTGACCTCCGTTTCAGGTTTTGCAGGCTCTTGCTTCTCGAGCGCCGCACAGCGGGCTGCCAGAGCGTCAAACTCTGCTCGGGTGACAAACTCCCCGCCGGGCTGCTGCGCCGTCTGAGGGGGCATTTTTGTCGCCGTGGTGCGTTCCTTGTAGTCAAAGACGCGGAGAGGTAGCGGCATCCCGCTGGTGTCGGTGCTCTTGATGTAAAAAGCGCTGTTTTCGCTGTCCATCAGCAGTACGCTGTTGCCTGCGGCGACCATATAGGCTTTTGCGCCCTCTTCTCCCTGCACCCAGATGATGGAGGGCGTAGCCTGTGCTGTCTGTGCTGTCGGCTGCTGCATCATGGGAGACTGATAGCCCACTCCCTGCCTGAGTTGAGCGAGGTTGTCCGGCATTGGCTGGCCGTAGTATGTCGGCATCTGATACGCATACGGATTGTAAGGCATCGTTTACTCCTCCTTATACCAGTAGTAAATCGGGCATTCTGCGCCGCTGTCCCAGCTGTCCCACCACGCACCGTCGATCACGGTCAGGACGTGGCCGGAGCAGCCCAACACATACACGCCGCGCGGGTACTCCCGGGCAAAATCTGCCACGGTGTAACAGGTTGTGCAGTCTGCTTCCACCATGCGGCGCTTGTAACCCTGTTTTTGGAGGTACGCGCCCCATGTGCGGTTGGCACTGGGCATATCGCCGAGGGCGTAGCCGGTGAGCGCCAGCGCAATATACGCCTGCTCCCAGCTCTGACCGGTGGCCGCAGCTACCGCCCGCACTACGCAGTCCCCGACGCTGCTCCCGCGCGGGTTTGGGTTAAACCTGTGCCACATGGCACCCCCTCCCTTTGCACCCATAGTACCTTTTCTGAAAAATCTGTGCGTTAAACGAACGTCAAACGAAGGACAAAAAAAGAAAAGCGCCCACACAGCACAGGGCCGTATGAGCGCTCAAGCATTTGCACGCAACGCGTATAAAATTTTCAAAAAAGTCTTGACAATTACACGCAATGCGTGTATAATAAAGACAGTGAAAGACACCACACAATGGAGGTAACAATTATGAAAAAACTCACTGCTGACGAGTTCGCAACCAAGGTTATGGCCACCGGTACCGAGCTTGAGGTCGATGAGCTTCGCACCCAGTCCCTGCGGAAGTACGATCGAGAATGGTCCGAAGAAGAGATCCCGGACGATGAGCAAGCCGTCGTGCTTGACATCTACGCCCACATCAACGTGCACGATGGGGATGTCAAGACTGAAGATCTGAGTGCATCCGATTATATGCTGACCGCGGAAATGCAGCTGACGCAGCAGCAGGCGGATGCCCTGTACAATGGCGACCCGGAGATCGAGCAGATCGAGCGCCAGATCATCATGGAGGAAATTTATCCGCAATACGAAGCTTTCTTGGAAAGCATGCAGTAAACAAAAAAGTCCCCCAGACGGCGCGCGAACACCGACTAGGGGACTTTAGTGAAAGACACCTCACACGGAGGTATCTATACTATACAACAACACATATCAAAAATCCATAGGAGGCCGATTATGTACACAGCTGAACTTTTTTCAATGGCAAACGATCCAAAGGCGGTAAAAGAGGTGTTCTTAAATAACGTCACCCTCAGCATCCCGGAAGATGCCGCCGGGTGCATAGATCTGGACGCTGAAAAACGGCGCCTTGCCCAGATCTGGGATGTTGCGCACATGACCATGAAAGAAATCGTTGACGCTTCCGGCTTGTCGCAGACCGCTTTTGCAAAGCAGGCGGGCGTCCCGCGGCGCACTGTGCAGGACTGGTGCGGTGAAAAGCGTGCGTGCCCGGCGTATGTCAGATTCCTGTTGGCCGAGCACTATAAGTTGCTGTAAAACAAAAAAAATCCCCCACTTTGCCTACAAAGTACCCCGCGTGACACGCAGGGCTTCGGCAAAGCAGGGGATTTTTTTTGTAAAATCAAGAGCGGAACCGCCCACAGGCAATGCCGCTCTCTACAAAGGCCGTAGCCTTTCAAGTCTAAAGGCGTCTCCCGCATAGTACGCGCTGTGAGTAGGCGTGCAGGAGACTAAATCTCGTAAGCTGTGCGCTTGTGCTGACAGAAATCTTTAGGCCAGACCACACCAGCAATTCATTAGGCGAATTGTCTGTAAATATTATACCACAATTCGTGCAAAAAGAAAAGTGGCAGACCCGAAAGCCTGCCACTTTTGAATCGCCAGTGCGAAAGCTCCGGCTAATCCCTAGACGTAATTATTATATCACACATCCAGCATTTTATCAATGCCTTTCAGCCGGTAGCCTATCGCTGTCCGGCTGTAATGCGTCTGTGCTGCAATGTCCGGCAGCGGGAGCCGCTCAACGTACCGCAGTAAGGCTATCTTACGGTCAACCCTCCCAAGCGGTGCGGTTTTGATGGCGGCAATCAACTGATTCCGGTCAAGTCCTTGCAGCGCAGCGGGCAGCACTACACGAGCCGCCGCCACAGGCAACACCGAGCCAGAAGGGCTGCGGCAGCTGTCCGGCGTTGCGCACCATAGTGCCAAGCGCGGCAAACCGGTGACAAAACGTCACCAGTTTGTTGACATTGCCGAGATGGTATGTTTTCGTAAGGCCAAGAAAACGTCCGTGTGTGGCGTACATTTTGTTGGTGTCAACAAAATGCTCGTATGTAGTGCTACTCATGGTGTTACTCCTTGCTATCCAAAACGGTTACTGCATACACGCGGAGGTTTTCCAACTTTTCGATAACAGCCTTATAAGTTGCTTCCGTTGCGATGTGTGCGATGCGCTCCAGTTCGTTGTTCTCTTTTGATGCGGCGATAATTTCATCCGCAGATATGCGTTTCATGGATTCAATCAGATCGAGCAAATCTTCGATATTTACTGCGTTCATGCGTTATGCCTCCTTACTGTGTGATTTCCTCAGCGTTCGCCTTGTCTTCCGCGTCCAGCGCGTCGTAGTACGCCTGCGCCAGAGTTTCCACCTCTGCGATGTCATCATCTGTCAGCAGTCCGCTGTCTAGGTGTGTATACGCCTTATCCAGCCAAAATGCCACATCTCGTCCGGCGGCGATCTCTCGCTTGATGGAGCGCAGGGTCAGGTCGTGCCGTGCTTTACTTTTGATAGCCATATGTGTACCTCCTTTAGGTAGCAGTCATGGATGCAATGGCGTCCTCAAGATTTTTGACGACGATATTCACATCCCTCTGATACTCCAGCTTGACCCCCGCACCATCACCAGCCTGCACCACCGTGTCAGGGCCGTAAGCTGTGAGGGCTTTGTAGGCGCCAATTTCGGCAGGGGTTAGCGGGGTTTCGATGGGGGTGGTGAGTTGATACACAAAATCAACGTCGATAGCTAAGGCTTTCAGCTCTTCTGCAGTATAAAAACTGCCTTCAGATTTTGCTATATTTTTAAGATACAGTTTAGTGCCCGCAACGCAGGAAGTCCACGGTGTGTAAGGCGTTATGCTTATAATGCACGGATAAGCGCCATCTTTTCCTTCATTTCCCGGAACATCTAAAGCCAGTCGATACCGTTCATTTACCGAACCATCGCTTGTGTTAACTCGCCCATTGCCGATTCTCTGCACCTTCACCCCTCTCTTCAAGTCCACTCCGTCGCACACCCATTGCTGGCCCTGCGGGTCAGTGTAGTTGCCGCCAGAGGTGACAGGGATGCCGGGTAGGCCAGTGGGAGTGGGCAGGGTGAGAGTTTGCGTTTTACCGTTTCCATCGCTCAAGGTCAATACAATCGTCCCGCCGTCACCAGCGCTCACGATAGGCACAGGGTTGTCCGGACTTGGTGTTCCGTCCTGCGTGCTCTTACCGTACACGGTCAGGCCGCACAGGGGCGCAGAGAAAGCATCGTCAACGCTGAGCGGGTTGCCTGTCTCCGTGCCGATAAGGATGTTCTGCCGGGCCTTGACTGCGCTGATCGCGTCACCTGCGGCTTTTGCGTCAGCGGCCTCGCTCTCATGGGTGAGGGTGGTATCCAGCGCTACGGCAGGGCCGGTCTCTCCTTTAGGGCCTTGCGGGCCGGTATCACCTTTTTCGCCCTGTGGGCCAGTGTTGCCCGTAGCACCTGTGGGGGCCTTGAGGGCCTTGCTCACCCTGCGGGCCGACCGGGCCAATGGGGCCAGTGTCGCCCTTGTCACCTTTCTCGCCTTTGAAATCGCCGCTTGCGATGCCGTCCTTCAGCTCTTGCAGACTGTCGGCGGCTTCCTGAGCGCTCTGGTCTGCGTTGCCCGCACTGTCAGCGGCTTGCTGTGCTGCGGTCTGTGCATCGGTCTTGGCTTGCTCTGCGGCGGTGGCATCGGTGTGCACGGCATCCACCAACTGCTGCCATGCAGGGGTGCCCGGTTCCGGCATGGTGCCGTCCTCTGTGCCGGAGTTGGCACTGACACGATACCGCAGGTCTGCGCTGGTGACGGTCTTAGTGCCGTCGCTGCCCTCAAAGGTGACGCACCCGCTCCCGGGCTGTGCGGTCACGCTGGCGGGCACGGCCACATAGCCGTCCACCACAAGCGAGGAGGGCGGGTCTTTGCCGTCCGGGACGTGCCAAAACGCCCGAATGGTCAGCCCTGCCCACTCGCCGGTTGCATCGACGTGCAGGCGGTACACACCCCGGTTCTTGGTGTAGCCAAAGCGCACCAGCTGCTCATAGCCCGGCACTTTGACGACGCCATTGGATGCGAGAGATACGCTTTGCTCGATCATAAATTACTCCTTGTTGATGGTAGGCTTCTTGTCTGCCAGCGCCTTTTTCATCATGCTGACAGCCTTTTCAATCACACTGTCCAGCACTTCATCGGTGATGAAAGGCTTCAGCCAGTCCGGCAGTGCGCCGCGCAGCGCTGCAAAAACCTGAGCCTTTTTCTTTGCGCCCTGACCGCTGCCCATGATGCTGTCCTCGGCGATGGTCACGAGCTCCAGTGCCCACTGCTTGACGTACTGCTTGTAGCCCAGCCGGATGGCACCAACGGCCAGCGCGGCAAAGCCGATGAGCATCAGTACCAGTGCGATGGGTGCGGGGATAAAGTTAAACATTGCTTCCATGATTTGTTACTCCTTTCAGCAGGTAGTTGTTGATATCGGATTTGCTTTTTTGCATACCTTCGCGGTTGTTACCGGACAGCTGCGAATCCAAAAGATTTTGTACGCCAACGAGTACGAGACGCATTTCTTCATCGAGGCCGTCAAAGCGGCGCAGGTCTCTTGCAAGGGCCTGTGCGTGCTGAAGCTGTCCCTGTTCCAGCACGCCAAGTCTTTTTTCGAGCGTATCCATCCGCTTGTTCTGGGCATCGTCGGGGGCCTGTGCCTTTTTGATGTACTTATGGATGATGTCCAGCACCTTGTCGATCGTGATGGCCGCAGCGCACAGGCTGCCAAGGATGCCAAGCACCCACAGCAAAGCTTCTTTTTCGGTCATTTGCCCTCCCGGAGACGGGTCAGACCCTTCTTGCGGATGATGCTGGGGTAGTTGAGGGTGGTCACATTGAGGTCAACGTTGCCACTGATGCCCGGCACAGCGCCCTTGCTGGTGTGCTGGTGAGCGTTGTAGTTAAAATCCACCTTCGGGGTCTTGCCGGTGTAGTCGGCAAGCCACACGTCCCACCGAGAGGACAGCCGAGCCATGTCCAGCTCGTACTTGTAACCGGTGTAGGTGTACAGTTGGGCGTAAAAGCCCATCTTTTCCACCTGTTCCAGCGCATAGGCGGTGAGGTTGGTGAGGTCGAGGGTGCTCATTTGCTTGAGCTTGTTTTCCTCCACGTCCACGCACACGGGCATGGTGAGCTCTTTGCCCCGCACAGCTTCTCGCACAAGGGAAAGCTCTGCATCGGCCATTGCTTCGTTGGTGGCGTAGGTATAGTAGTAGACACCCACGTCCAGCCCTGCCGCTTTGGCGTTGCGGTAATTGTCCTCAAAGGTCGGGTCGATGTACAGGCCGTCTGCCCGCTTGGAGAGCTTGCGGTTGGTGGATACCGTCTTGAGCATGACGCCCTTGTAGCCCGCCGCTTTGACCTTGCGCCAGCCGTCGAGGGTGATTTTGCCCTGATAGCGGCTCACGTCGAGATAGCGGTAGGGCGGCTCACCCGGCCAGCCCGGCACGGTGTCCACAGTGGACACTTTTTCAGGGGCGGGGGTGTCCGGCTCCTCTGCCTTGTCTCCGGCAGCGTGGGAGAGGGCCGCCAGAAGTTTGGAGATAAACTCAAAAAATGCTTTCATTCCGCGCCGCCTTACTGCCCGAGGGCTTGTTTGATGGCTTCCAGGTCATCAGTGGTCAGGGCCGAGTAATCTGCCGCGATGTCCTCAAAGGTCTCGCCTGCGGCCAGTCGGATGCGGAATGCCCGCACCATGATGCGGAGCTTCAGGTTGTTTAGCGTCTTCATAATTTTAGCCTCCAATCAAATCGGCCATCATGAGTACAAGGTCATCGTTTGCAGCTTCAAGAGAGGTGAGCCGTTTTTCAGACTTGGCTTTAGCAGCTTCGTCTTCTGGGATTTCCCTCAAGATAAACTGCCACGTCCCGTCCGGGGTGTCATTAGGCTGCATGATTTGCACCAGCTCTGCATTGTGCAGGGTGTCAGGGTAGGCGCACCCGGTCATGTCGCCGTCGCTGGCGGTGATATGGACTTCCGACAGCTTGCCATTGAACATTTCTGTGGTAATCTCGGTTGCACTGTGGAACGTGTTGGCTCCGGGGTTCAGGGTCAAGCCCTCAATCAATTTCCCATTTGCAAGGGTGACTGTATAAGTTTTCATGGCTATAAGACTCCTTTCTTTCAATCCTGCGGTACAAGCCCGCAGGATGTTCGATCACCCGATCAGCCCGACGACGGGACGAACGCCATATTTCATGCCGGCACTGCAGCGGATCGTACTGCCGTCGTTGGCGGTACCCGCAAAACTGATTGCCGAGGTGACGTCTCGCAGCCAGTACCAGCTTTTGGTGCAGATCAGCCACGGTGCAAGGCAGAACAAAGGCAGCTGTGATTTGTCGATGGTGATGTTCCGGCAGGTGACCCACGGGTCAGTTGCGCCGGACGGCATGGAACTGAACTGTCTGCCGCCATAGACCATGTTTTCGTTCATCAGCTCCACCGTGCTGTCGTACCAGTCCGTGCCAGTAGGCGCGCCGTTTGTGACGGCGTTCGTCAGATGCTGCCGATGGTTCAGGATGTGGGCAGAGCCGAACGCACTGCCGATCGCAGTCTTCGCCTTCGTCAGGCCGTTCTTGTGCATATCACTGCCCACATAGCCACCAGTGGTGATATTCGTGTCGTTCATCTTTGCGGCGTACATGTTGTCCCGCGGCACAACAAGCAAATGGTTCGTGTTGCAGGCGGTGTCACCGCAGGAAAACCAGTAGTTGAAAGCGGCAATCAGATAATCCACACCGCCGATAGACCAGTAATCGCCAAGATACAGGTCTTTGAATGTGCCTGCCTTGATAGCCGCCCACTGGTCGCTCGTGACGCTTGCTCCCAGTTCCTTGCCACGGTAGACCGCGTTGTGGGTTGCGGCACCGTCCGGAACAATAATCCGTAGCAACGTATCCTGAGGGATATCAGGATTAAGTATCGTAAGGTCTGACATGATTTTTTGCAAGGTTGCACGCTGTGTTTCTTCTCCCTGCAAAACCAACTGATTGGTCTTGCTTACCGTGCTTGCCGGTGGCAAGCTTGTGATCGGTACATTTGCCATAATTTGTCCTCCTTAGATATGCTTATTTGCGTTCAGCGCGCTTCCGTCCGATGCGCACAGCACGTCGCCGGTGCTGGTGTACAGGCCAAAGGTCAGGTTGCCGGTCACGAGCATCAGCATAATGCTGTCAAGCTCGTCACCGGTGGCCTTTGCATCGGCCGGAGCATTTTCTACCGTTAGCGTCTTATCGGTGCTTACGATGGCAGCGGCACGATCGGCGGCATCTTCTGCTTTTTTCTGTGCAGCCTCCGCTCCGGTCTGGTGTTTCTGCGCAGCATTTGCAGACGCTTTTGCGGCGGTCTGACTGGCTGTGGCTGCTTCCTTGCTTGCAAGCGCGCTGTCAGTGTAACCCTTTAAAAGAGCCGCGACGTCACTTGCCGCTGTGGAAGCGGCGGCTTGCGCTTTTTCCCGGTCAGCTTTAGCTTGTTTTGCCTGCCGGGTCGCTTCATCCGCTTTTGCGGTCGAAGTGCTTGCGGCAGACTGTGCGGTGGCTGCGCTGGACGTTGCCAGCGCAGCCTGCTTTTCGCACGCCTCAGAAATCTTTGCAACGTGCTCCATGCCCTGTGCGATGTCCTCACGGACTTCCACGCCGCGCTCAGCCTTACGGATTCCCGCAATGGCTTCATCAAAAGTTTTATCCATAAAGCGCCCCCTTACAAACTCGTAATGTAACCTTTGATAGATCGGCTTAAATCATATGCGCTGGTTGCTTTACGGGCGCTCAACGCCTGCAGATCACTGATACTGGAAAACTCGGTGCCAAAGGTGAACTCCTTTTTATCCGGAGAATCCAACGGCTCAACAAGCTTGGAACACAGCAGCCAGGTATCCACACCATGCGGCGCAGAGAAAATGTGCGTTTGCTTTCCAATTGCAATACGGCTGACATCAATACCAGCGTCTTTCAGATCGACCGCTTTGACGGTCATGCCGTTCAGATAGCGCAGATTTTTGGCAAGTTCTTCCTCTGCCGCATCCAGCAAAGACTGCGGCGTGCTTTCGATGCCTTCAATAAAGATCACTTTTGTGATGATGCCAAAAAGCTTTTGCGCAGCCAGATCGTTTGCGGTTTCTGTAATGGTTTCTCCCCACGAAACAAAAAGCCATGTTTTCTTTCTGGCACCTACCGCGATCACCCGCGTGTAGATGTCCTCGGCTTTGGTATAGCTGGCCAAGTCCAGCATATTGACCCCAAAGGCAACAGTTTGGGGGTTCTTGTCCGTGATCTTCTTCATGTAGTCCAGGTAGCGGTAATTCTGCTTCCCCCAAAACGGGAGATTTACCGACCCGTGGCGGATCACAAAATACCCGCCGTACTTGTCTGTGAGCTCACTTTGCAGGATGTCCAGCGTTTTGCCGTAGTTTTTTCCATCGCCAAAGCTGTATGTAGGCTCCTTCACATCAAACAAAAAGCGGGGATCCGTCTTGCCGTTGATAGCAAGGCTGTATTTCCCGTTTTTCTCGGTGATCTTAAAGGTCTTGGATTCAGATGCCCGCTCAATGTTATAAATGGAGTACGTGCCAAAATTCTTGTTGCAAGTACCGCAGACGATTTCAGCTGTTTTCACTTCGACCGTTGCATCGTACGTTTTGCCCTTTACATAGGCTTCAAACAGACGCACGCGGAAATTGTTGCTTCCAATCCGTGAAATAGTGCGACCGTTCGCAATGTGCTCTTCACCGATTTTCCAACTCAGGCAGGAAGCTTTGTTGATCTCTGTTTCCTCATAGAAAATATTCGTCTTTCCATCCACGGGGTCTACAATTCCCCAATGGTAAATGTAATCTCCATCATTAGAATCGTAACTGTAACCCACTTGCACGACTTTGATGCCGTCTACATAGGGCACGATCATGGGGGTGTCCATCTCGACTTTTCCGGGAGTAAACGCCTTGTAAGCGTCAACCTGCGCGTTGTGGTTATCGCAGATCCACTCCAGGAACTGGGAAATGCTCACGTTTCTGGCACTGTAAGGTGCGGCACCGCTGTCGTTGAGGTAGGCCATTTCGCCCTCACAGTAGATTTTCTGGCGTACCAGAAAATCCTGATCGTGATCCATAACGCGGCCCTGCCAGATCTGCTTACCGTCCTGCTGCACCTCCACCACCGTAATGAGCTTTTGGAGCGCGGAGTGTGCGACGTTTCCCAGCGGCAGAGTAAATTCCAGAGAACCAGCCTTGCCCACCTCGCGGGTCAGTGTGGGGTTGATGAGCTTTTTGGTGTCAGTGATGTCCCCGGGGTCGTAGATGCAGGCTTTGGTCACCCACGTGTCAACACCGGACTGTGTACCGGCATAGATCTTGTAGCTCATAGGCTTGCCCCCAGATATTTAATACTGATGCTGCAGTCCGCAGACGCAGAGAAAACGAGGGTGCCCACCACGCCATCCGGCATAGTAAGCCCCTCGATATACTGCCAGTCGGTGGACTTGGCCAGAATGCCCACCTCAAAGCCATTGAGGGACACCGCGATGTCGGCCGCATCCTCGCTGCGCTTGAAGTAGATACCGGCCGCACGGGGCGCACCGGTTATGGACACTTGAACGTCCTCGTTTGCCTTGAGCGGGATATCCGTGTAGTTGCGCACAATATCATACTCAAAGTTGAAATCGTCCCACAGCCAGTCGTTGGTGCCGTCGTAGACGCTGCGCTTGAAGGGATTGCAGGTGCCGGTGATGGTAAAGGTGCTGGAAAGCCGGTCGCGGGAGGGTGTGACTTTCCAAAGCCCTTCCCAGTACCACGCCGGGTCTTCATCAAAGCGGCACTGTAGCCATTTGCCATGAATGGCATTGGCAATGGTGCTTCCAATGTAAGGCCACTTGCTTTTTGGCGCGTTGCAGAGCAGCTCCATGGTGATGGTGCGCTTTTTATAGTGCACCTTGCCGTCGTCCCATGTGGTCAGGTTCAGCAGCGAATCAGCGCCGGTGACCTGCACAAGGTATTCTTCTGGTTCTGCCGCGCCGATTTTAGGGCTTCCTACCTTGAGGTACAGCCCCCAATCTGTCAGGGTGTGAAAATTGCCGATTTTTGCCCCTAGAAGCTTTGCCATTACACACCCCTCGCTTTCCGTGTCACCGTCACGCCGATGCGTGCATCGACGTTGGTCGCCATGCGGGGCGACAGCACGCCAACCAACTCACCGGAATCCATGACCACCTGACCCTTGCCGATGTCAGGCAGATGCTCGTCCAGCATCCCCTCAATGCGTTCCAGAATGCTGGTCTGCCGGTCAACGATAGACTGTTGGCCGGTGACGCGATACTGCAGGGCCGCGCGGGTGGAGAAGGTTCCCAGACTGTCATACACGCCGGTCTTGTCAAAGGGGCTCTGGTAGTGGCTGACAGGCTTCTGATTATTCTTCTTGTTCATCCACAGGGCAAGGCCAATGCCGCCAGCGACAGCGCCCACGCCCAGGATCAGGGCAAGAATAGGATTTGCTGCAACGAAAGATACGATAGTGCCCAGCGCAGACGTGATGCCACCAGCCATGCCGGAAAAGCTCTGCACGATGCTGCCCAGAGCGCCGCCCACGCCGCCGGACTTTGCAAGACCGTCGATAATCTCGCCAAAAGCCTTGACCGAATTGGTCACACCGTCGATATCGGATTTTACCCCGCCGTCAGAAAAAAGCTTCTGGAAGATATCAAATGCCTTTCCGATGCCGCCGCTGAAGTAGCCCTCATTGACCGCGGCCGCCGCGTCCGCAAGCCACTTAGAGATCACGTCACGCTGCCCCTGCGACACTTCGCCCCAGATCAGATTGACAAAATCCAGCCCAAGACTTGCCCAGTCGCCGTTTTTGGCATCACTAAAGACGCTTTTTACCAGCCCGAAAATGCCCTTATCCAGCTGGCCGGAAGCCTCGCTCAGCTGCTGGTCAATGCGGTTTTGGGTACCTTTTACGCTCTTGTCGATAAGAGTAGAGGTCTCGTTCACCTTATCTTCGATTCCGTCGATGTAGGTGATGATCTTCTCGTAGGTCTCCGCGCCGTTCTCGCCGACGCGCTGTCCGGTCTCTGTGACGGTCTTTTTGATATGCTCGCTGCCGTCCGCGTACTTTTCCACCGCCTGCTGCACCTTTGTGGTGATGCCGTCAAAGGTGGTTTCCGAGACGTTGGTAAAGGTTCCCAGCAGCGTTTTTGACATGTCGTCATAAGTCTTTGTGACCTTTGTGACCGTGCCGTTGACTTTGGTCTCGACCTGCTTAAAGGTCGTGGCAACACCGTTCACCATCTCCTTGCCGGTCGTGGTGGTGGTCTCGGTGATGCGGTCTTTGATTTTGCCGGAGCTGTCCTTGACCTTCTCGGTAAGGGTCTGGATGCTGGTGGTCACAGTGCCCAGCGCATTCTGTGCGGTGGTGGTAGCCGTGCTGGAGATGGACGAAATGACCGTTTCGGTAGTGGACTTGGAGCCGGAGGATCTGGATTTTTTGCCTGTGGAAGAACCGGACGGGCTGGTTGTAATGGAGCTGCCGCCGTTGCCGCTGGCTGCCGCCAGCTCCGCCTGACGCTCCGACCAGCTCTTGTTGCTGATGCCAATGCCATTTAATGCATTTTCCCGCATCCTGTTACGGTTACTCTTCCGGTTATTTGCATCCGCGTACTCTTCGTAGGTATCGAAGTCTGCTGTGGCGGCTTTTCCGAGAAAACGGTTGAGTTTATAGCTCAGCTGATCCAGCCATGTGGTGGCTTTGCTTGCGAAGTCCTTGAGAGCGTTTTTTGCCGTGTTGATAGGCTCTGTCAGGCCGGTGATCGCGCCTGCGAGACCAATCCAGCCGTCCGTTTTGTAAGCTTCCTGTGCTGCGACGAGCATATCGTTCAGATTGCCGATTACAACGCCGAAGCCGCTGGATAAATCGCCGGTCAGCAATCCTGCCAGCTGCTTCACATTGTCCTGCAGGGTAGACATGCGGCCATTCATGGTCTGGCTCTGGGTGTCCATGCTGTTGTAGTAACGCCCGCCCTCTTCGGAAGCGGCCTGCAAAGCCTGCGTCAGCAGATCATAACTGATTGTCATTTTCTGCACTTCGGTGGTGGACTTGCCTGTGTAGTCGGCCAAAATGCCGTACACGTCGATGCCGGCATAAGCAAACTGCTTGATATCGGCTGCTGTAGCCTTGCCGGTGTTGGCGATCTGCTGCAGGTTCTGGGACATCCGGTTCAGCTCGTCGTTGCCGCCGCCGGTCGCAGAGACCGCGTCGCCCAGCGCCATGATGGTATTGCGGGCATAGGAAGCGTTCTCGCCCGCAGAGATCAGGTACTGGTTGGCCTGTGTCAGGCTCTCCACGTCAAAGGGGGTTTTTGCAGCGTCTTCCTGGATTTGGCTCATGACCTGCTGGGCGGCTTCCGCGCTGCCCAGCATATTGGTAAAGCCGGTGGTGTATTTCTCGATCTGGGCGTTATACTCGATGCCGGAAGAGATGAACCCCTCTGCGGCACTGAGTGCAGCGGAGCCGAGCTTCGAGAAAACGTTCGCCATGACCGTGCCCTGTGTAATGGCGCTGGCCAGAGACTTACCGGATGCCTTATCCGTGGAGTTGGCAAAGCCATCCATGCCGTTGTTTGCAGCTTTCAGCGCGGTCGTGGTTGCCCTGAGCTGTGCTTCTGCCTGCGCCAACATGGTCTTAAGGTTTTTGGTCTCAGAGGATGCTTTGCCGGTCTTGCCCACCGATTCGTTGTAACGTCTGGTCAGCTCCACTACGGCCTTTGCGGCCTTGCTGTACTCTCCTGACAGCGAAGAAACGGTCTTTTTTGTCTCAGATTGCACATTCTGGATGCCCTGCCGGTAGGCGCTGTCGTCCAGCCCGAGGGTGGCGCTCAATTCAAAAAGTTTCAGGTTCAATCACCCCCGTTCAAGCCATTTTTAATGCGTGCTATCACTTCATCAGCGGACGGCTGGGGCGGCTGTGGGCGGTTTTCCACAAGCCCGGCCACCATGTCGTACCACCGCTCTTCCGCGCCTATAAGGTGCGCCAGAGCGTCCGTCATGTACGCCCGATAGCTGAGCGTGATGCGCTCTTGCCGCAAAGCGTTCAGGCAGTGCTGCAAAATGTACGGCCTGCCAAACAGCCGCAGCGCGTCCGGGCTAATGGAAGAAATCAGGCGTCTGTACCCGCCAGCACCAACGGCAGACACCAGAGCAAAAAATCCAGCACATCATCGTTGTTCAGCAGTTCTTTCACCGCGCGCATCTTCTTGAACGGGCCGATGTTTTCAACCACCCCGTTTTCATCCACGTCCGGCTCATAGAGTAGCGGAAGCAGCTTTGCGGTAGCAGCGGCATTGTCGAACAGCAAGCTTTTTGCCATAGCCTGAATGTTCTTTTTTGCCTGCTCCTTCTTCTTCTGTTCCAGCTCCTCCGGCGTTTCCTCGCCGGTCAGGACCGGCAGAACCTTGCGCAGCTCCATGATCTTGGATTTTTCCAAGACCTCCTCTGCCACATCGGCAATCTGCCAACAGTGGCGCAGAAAATCTTCATCGGACAGCTCTGTCAAAAATTTCATGCGGTGTCCTCCTTATGCTGCGGCCTTGGGGCTGTAGTACCACTCCATAGGCACGGTATCACTGCCCAGACGGGGGCAGCCGGTCAGGGTGACGGAGATGTTGCCCTTGCCCTTGTCGGTCGTCTTCAGGGTCAAACCGCCGGTGGAGAGTGCGTTCATCAGACGGACAGCAACCATACCGCCATCCAGCGTGTCTCCAACCCACCAGATGTCCTTAAAGTCACCGGTGCTGGCGGTGGGGTCGAGAGTCATGCGGGGCGTGACCTTCTTGTCACTCACATCCGCAGCGCCCAACGCCAGCTTGATGACGTCAGTGGTTGCATTCAGGGCCGTAAAGGCCAACGTGCAGTCGTAGTCCTCGATCTGCATCAGCTCTGCGGTGTTCTTCTGGGCGTTGTCCACATCCGCGCCCAGATCGGTGAAGTTTGCCTTGCAGGTCGCGGTGATGCCGCCGGTCGTGGCAGTGATAATGTCTGCGTCCTGAACTTCGGTTTCGCCGGTTACATCAAACTTGTTGACCACGATGCCTGCGTTGAACTGCATGGATTCGAACGCTTTCTGCGAAATTTTGGAAAATTTTCTTGCCATATTGCTCCTTTACTCACGGTATAAACCGTGTGAGTTCAAAATTGAGGTATTCGCACAAATAGCCCTCGGGAGGGTTGTCGAGGGGCTGTGCCCATGGGGTGCCTTTTTGCAAAAGAATAGCGCCGCCCTCACAGGAAAGCGTTGTGCTGTCCTCGAGGGCCGCGCTGATCGTATCCTCGGTTTGCAGGATGGGGGCTCTGCCGCCCTTACTGGGGTACCACAGCCGGGCGTGGAAGGATGTCGTTTCGTTCCACCCGCCGGGGATAGTGGGCTTGTAGGTCAGATAGGGCAGTGAAGCGGCAGGAGGGATGCTATCTTCCAGATAACCCGGGATGCCAAAGCCGTTAAAAAACGTGTTCAGCGCCCGGTTGATGCTCTCAGACGGCCCCATTACGGCAGCACCGCCTTTTTGCACTTGACGGCTCGCAGTCCCATGCCGGATTCCGGCGGGGCCTTGGCTTCGTCTGCTGCGCTGGTGATCTGGAAGGTCTGCCCGTCGCTCACCCGCTTGATGTAGTCCGGGAAGGCCAGCGGAACGCCGGTGTTGACCAGCAGGGTATAGGTGGATGCCGTGTCGGCCTGCTCTGCCACCTGAGCTTCCACGGTGGTGTCGTGGCGCTCCACGGCCTCAAACTCCGGGCCGTCCTGCCAACCGGAAACAAAGCCGCCCACGCCGTCCGGCTCATAGCTGCGGGTCTGAAAACGGTATTTTTGGGTAAAGCTCTGCATCACGGTGGATGCAGTGAACGAATTGACCATGTCACATCTTCCTCCACTGATTGATCTCGGATTTATAGCGGGTCTTGCCGTCTGCAGGCAGCCCGTCCGTGCCTGTAGCCATCGTGCCGGACCACCCGGCAAAGGACTGGGACACATACACGCCACCGGCCGGGAGCGCCTTGTCGTATGCGTCGATTTTTTCAGCCAGCGCCACAAAGTCAGGCGGCACGCGCATGGGCTGCACCGTCCCGGTGAAGGTCTCGGCGGTCAGATCGCCGTCCCCGGCCTTGTGAATGCCGTCATTGAAGATGGATCCGCACACGAGGAAATACTGCCCCGGCACTACCCCGGCGGGCACGGTGTCCGGCTCAAAGGCGAACTCCCCGGCAACGGGGTCGTCCGCCCGGTCAAAAAAATTGTGCGTGTAGACGCACAGCTCCGGTACAGTCATGGGGTGTCCTCCTTACAAAGGGGCGATCACTCGCCCGGGGTAATGGTCTCGACAGCGATACCGTCCAGATACTCAGCAAACAGGGTCACGCCCATAATGGCGTAGCTCTCGGAGGTTGCGGTGCTGTAGTTTGCCTGAGTGTGGAAGCCGATGAGGTTGCTTGCCTCGCCTGCGGTCCGGTAGACCAGACCTGCGCGGGCAAACTCGCTATCCGCAGGATCCACATAGTACATGACGATGTTGTCTACCGGGGTGGCAATAACCTTTCCCTTCGCAATCTCACTGTCGGACAGCAGGAAGATGGTGTTGTAGCCCATGAAGTCCTTGATATACTGAAAGCCGAACTGGTTCTGCACGGTGATATTGGCATTGCCCAGATAGTCGTACACGTCCATCACGTTGACAAAGCCAACAACGCCGGTCACGGTGCGATGCATGGTCTTGAACTTGTTCTCGACCGCGCCCTTGGCATGTGCCAGCGCCATCTGGAAGGTCTTGGGAGTGCCCTTCAGGGTGCCGGTGTTCAGGAACTTGTAGAACTTATCCGTTACCAGAGCGGTCAGGTCGTACAGGAACTCATCATCGGTCTTCTGCACGGCGACATCGTAGCCGTAATTCTGGATCGCCTCAAGGGTGACAGACTTGCCGTACTTGTCGATGGTGATCTTGCCGTACTCCTTCTCCTTGACGGTGTACTTGCTGAACGGGATTTCTTCGCCCTCGCCCACGGTGCCGCTCTGCAGGGTGCCCTGTGCATACTTGCTCTTGAGCACGGTGCCAGGCTGCATCCGGATAGGGCGCATGATGCCCAGAATGGTGCGCAGATGGTCCCAGTTGCGCTGGAAACGGGTCACAAAGTCGATTTCACGCGCGGCTACGGTGATATCGGTGGTCATGGTGATATTTTCTTTTGCTGCCATGTATTAGTCCTTTCCGCCGCCTGTAAACAGGTCGGCATTTGCAGCAATCGCGGCCTGGCGTTCGCCAGCGTCCTTGATTGCAAAAATTTGGTCTTTGGTCATTTTGGAGCCGGTGTTTGTGGGCGGGGTGTCCACCTTCGCGCCGGTGGTGGTCGTAGTACCCACGAAGTCGCTCCAATCAACTTTCAGGCTGTCAGCGTGCTTCTTGGCGTCCTTGACCTCGCCCTTTTCGTCCAGCTCCAGCTTGTCGATGTCCTCGCCGGACAGCCGCACGACCCGGTCTGCGTACTTGTCCAGCACCCCGGCGGTCTTCAGCAGCTCCCGGAACTTGGCTTCCTTGGCTGCGTGGGTGTCCTTCTGGGTCTGCTGGGCCTTGTAGTCGGTCAGAGCCTTTTCCGCAATGGTCTTGCCGTTGGCAGCGGCGTCCCGCTCCTTCTCGGCCTTGGCGGTCGCGGCCTTGGCGTCATCCAGCTGATTCTGAAGAGCGTCCGTTTCGGTGTGCAGCATGTCCAGAATCTTCTTCATCTTGCCGCTGACGTCCACGGTCTCATCCTCCAGAATCGCGCGGAGGTCTTTTCTCTCAAGTGCCATGTGATAGTCCTTTCTGCCCTTGCTCGGGCTGCCATGCTTGGCAATAAGGTTTATTTGCCGGACGTGCTGCCGGTGTGGTGCCGCCTGTGGGGCTTGAACCCACGGCCCCCGGATTAAAAGTCCGGTGCTCTGCCAGACTGAGCTAAAACGGCATAAAAAAACCACTATAAAGCCTTTTTCGGGGCACATAGTGGTTAAAATGGGGGATTTCCGTGAATGACTTTTACGGCTTCACCTCCACACTGGGCAGGATGTCAGTGTGGAAATAGAGCTTGTAGTGGTAGGGGTCGGTATGGGTGCCGGTGATGTCCTCCACCACATACATGGTGTAGTCGTTCAGATAGATGTAGTTCTTGCGGTAGGAATCCGGGCCGACTTTCACCGTGCAGACCAGTTCATTGTTTGAGTTGTTGGAGATGGACATATAGCCCTCGGCTTCCATGATGACCTTATCCGTGCGGGCGTTGTAGACGGTGATCTTGCGTTCACTCTCAAAGTAATCGGCCTGCTTGGAGATGTTGGCGTTCGCCTTGTCAGCCTCAGAGCAGCCGCACAGACACAACACGACCAAAAGTGTAATTACTGCAAAAATCTTTTTCATGTTTATTCTCCTTTGCAAAAATCCAAGCCTTCTTTGATAACAGTTACCTCTTCTTTGCTGAATATCGGCTTATCCGCGTCAACCGATACCGTTATCTCAACCTTTGCTCTACCCTCGCCATAAACCAAATCGCAAAGGGCTTGCAAGTTTTTAGTGGCTTCTTTTCCTTCCTCTAAAAACTTTTTCCTCAGCACTTCTTTTTCTCCGCAGCTCTCGATTGTTAAGAGCTTCTTTTTGGTTTCCTCAATATCTTTTTCTGCCTGTTCTGCAATAGAGAGCCCTCTTTCTTTGAGAAAACAATGCATTGTGAGCAAATCTTCAAGTCTCTCTTTTTCTGTCATGTTATTCTCCCTTCTCTACTTTCTCCACGGCGATTTGCCGCAGCTCATCAATGTGATCCTCCACAGCCGGGCGGAGGAAAGGGCGTGGTGCCGCTTGCAGGAATCGAACCCGCGTCCTCTGGTTACAAATCAGCAGCTCTTCCATTGAGTGAAAACGGCATAAAAAAGCGGCTGACGCTGTGCGCCAACCGCTGAGTGTTTAGTTTTTAGTCGAAGTCGTATCTCTGAAATCCAACATTGCTCGTTTTCATAGTAAGGGACACACCAACCAGTGCGGTGCCCTCGCCCAGAACTTTATCGCAAATTTTTTGGAGTTTGATTCTTGCTTCGTCGATTTCAAAGCAAAGCCGTTTATTTGCATCCCTATCGTTTTCGACCTTCAGCTCTCGAATTTGATTGGAAATCTCAAGCTGCCGCCGCTCGCATTCCTCAATGCCTTTTTGATGCTTGAGCTGTTCAAGACGCAGCTTTTCTCGCTCTTCTGTCAGTTCTTCAATTCTGCTCATGCTTATACCTCCACGTTTCCTTCTTCCACTGCGATCTCTCGCAGCTCGTCAATGTGTTCTTCCACCGCCGGGCGGAGGAACGGACGGGGTGCCATGCCCCGGGTAAAGTGCCACTTGCCGTTGAAGTCCTTCCAGACCCACGGCGTTTTGCGTCCGTTGCCCTTCTCGGCAAAGATGCCCGTGCCAAGCTCAACCCAAATTGAATACAATAAGTTGGACCCGATAGTCACGGTCTTTTTTGCGAGGTCGAGGGCGTAGGTCAGGCTTTGCTTGAGCGCGCCGCCAACGTAGCCCTCAATGCCTGTGCTGTCTGCCGTGCCTGTGGGCACAAGCAGCTGGGCGTAGTCCTGCACCTTCATGCCCCAGAGGGCCAGCACCCGCTCCGCCCATGAATCCAGAGCTTCATGCAGCTGCGGGGTGTTGTCGGTGAATTTGATGTCGTAGTTAAAGTTCACGGCTTGTCCCTCGGTTCTCGCTTTTTCTTTAAGATGCGACCGCACTCAGGGCAGAAATTCAGCTGTCCGGCACGATGCGTTACCGTACCGCACACGCCTGCGCCTTTCCTGTGCGTTTTTGTGATAAGACTGACTTGAAACGTGGTGTAAAGGTCGTTTTCCCCTTTGGGGGAATTTTTCTTCCACCACGCAAGCCTCTCGCAAAATTTGCAAGGCTTCTTCTCATCCATGCTTTGCAGCCTCCTTTCTGCGTTTTCGCTCTTCTGCCCACCACATTTGCTCTTTTTCCTTTCCGCCCTTGGATTTATACCACTCGGTGTAATCCATGACGGGGGTGGTCTCTTTGGTCACATTGTCCCGTTGCATGGCGTTCTGCCGAGGATACTTGCCCAGCGCAGAGGACAGCACACAGCGGCAGTGGTAGACCATCTCCGGCGCTGCGTTGGGGTCGCCGGGGCGCTGAATCTCGTAGCCCATGACCTTGAACGGCTCGTCAAGGTCTGCCGTCTGCTGGTCAAGCAGGCGGTGCATCTCACGGGTGCGGTAGTCGTGGGTGGAGGTCCACCGCTTTTTGACCTCGATGCCCAAAGCCTGGGCGTTTCGCATCTGCTGCAAAGCCCCCGCATTCTGGGCCCCTGTCAACGCTGTAATGGCGTTGTTCATGGCCCAGTGGATCTCCGTGTCGGCCATGCCGTTGACGGCCTGCACGGCGATGTCGTGGACGCTCTTGCCCTGCACAATGCCCTGCATGACGTAGCGATTGAACACCCGGGCATCATAGGTGCGGTTACTCTCGCTCTTGATGCGCTTGTTGGGCACCATGCGGGGGTTCTCTTTCAGCAGGAGCTTGACCGCTTCGGTGCTGTATAGGGTCAGCCCGAACGTCACGCCTGCTGCCTGTTCCAGCTCGTAGAAAGCCCAGTTTGCGCCAAAGGAAAAGATGTTGTATTGCTCGTCCCGGGCTAGCTTGTAGGCCGTCTGTTGGGCTGTGGTGCATGTCTGCGTGATGCCGTCCAGCTTGGCGCGCATCAAATCGGACTGAAAGACCTGATTTTGCAGCCAGATGCGGTAGTCGTCCTCGGTGATCTCGCCTGCATCCAGCTGCGCCCGCTTGCGCTCGTCCAGCGCTTTGTACTTTGTCAGAAACTCGGTAAGTTGCTTCTGCATCTCCCGGCGGGCAGTGCCGTACACCCGGATGATACGGCGGCGCAGGCGGTTCAGCTGACGGGTAGAGATACGGTCACGGTCAGTCATAAGTGCATCACAAGCTTTGCAACGTTAATGATAAACGAGCTTACTCCACAGCCGAAGAAAAAGCCAAAAACTGCGGCGCAAATATCACGCTTCATCTGTCCCATCTTCGTCGTCGTCCTCCTCCTCCACGGTCTCCCGTGCTGCGCTCTCAGCCATCAGCGCGGCCTTGGCCTGCTCCTTTTGTTCCGGGGTCAGGTTTGGCAGCAGGTCGATTGCCATGTCCTGCCCGATAATGGCGGCCTCGGAAATCACCATGCTGACCTGCTCAGCCGTGTTGGTGATCTTGCTGCGGTTGAATGCCGGCATCGCGTTGTCAAAGCCAGCCAGTGCGCAGATCTGCCGGATGAACGGCTTGACCTGCGCCTCAAAGTCGTCTGCGTTCTGGTTCAGCGGTTCATAGGCCGCATCCAGATGGTCGTTGGTGCTGTCCGCGCTGACGCAATGCACATCCAGACCGCCGAAGTCCTCATACACCCGGGTGTGGAGCAGCTCCAACAGAGCCTGCCGAGCCGTCACAGGAATCTCGGTGGTGTATGGGGTGATCTTTCCGCCCTCGCTGGTGTCTGCGCCTGCAATGTGGTACAGATTCAGTTTGACAAGGAACTCCTGCAGCTCGTCATCGGTCATTCCGTTGAAGTTCTCGCACAGCCAGTAGATCTGCGAAAAGTCTTGCAGGTCATTGCAGAAGCCAGACATCACCAGATCGGTGTTGTCAATGTAGGCTTTCAGCCCCACAAGGGTGCTCTGGTGCAGGTCGGAGCCCCACAGCGGCACAATGGGAAGAGCGCTGTAGTTTTCGCCCTCCACGCTTTCCAGCCCGCCGCCGGGTGTGGTGACGGTCACACTCTTGTACGCCCGCTTTGACGTTGTCTCCTTCATCACATTGCCGATTTTGCTTTCCGTGTACTCGGTAAAGCCGTCCAGCTCGTACAGGATATAGTGCATATCCGTGTCAGGATTCAGCCGCCAGAAGCGCACGCCCGCCTGCAAAAGGCCTGTCTTTTCATCGTACAGGGGAGCAAACTCGGTCAGCTTGAAAACAACCAGATGGTCGTTGTTCCAGAATCCAAAGCTCTCGCCATGGATCAGGGCGAAATATCCGGCTTTCTGGATCTGCTCGTCGAAGTTCTGCCCCAGTCTGTCCTTGTCCACGCCCTCGTCCGCAAAGACCACACCGTTGCCGAGGGAGTAGGTCGCCCGCTGCTTGTTGAGCCGACGGAAAAGATTGCTCTTGACCATATCGGGGTGTAGGATGTCCTGCTTGGTGTTTTTGGACAGGCGTTTCAGCATCAAAGCGTAAGCCTGCGCGAAGCGTTCTGCCCCCGGGTTTTTCTGTGCGTCGTACAGGTCGGCATCCAGCGCCATCTTGTACGGTCCGGAAGTGCAGTGCTGCTGCACGAAACGCCGGATGAAATCAGACTGTTCCCCGGCGGCTTGCGCCTGCTGGAAGGTCTGGAAAGTATATACAGTGCTCAAAATCAATCCCTCAGTTTTACAAGGCGCTTTGTGCGCACGAAATAGCGGATAGCGTCCATGCAGTGGTCGTTGACCTTCAGCACGGTGTCGTCTTTATCTGGATCCCAAGCGTACACGCCGAACTCTTCCAGCGTGTGCTTGCAGTCTTTGTAGATCTTCAGCCTCCCGGTCTGCAGCATGGTCTGCACGTCCAGAATGCCGCTCAGAACGTCGTTGTTTGCTGGGGTCTGGGTAAAGCCGTTCTTGCGCAGCTCCGTAATCAGGGGCAGGGCAGATGGGTCCACAATGATCCTCTCCGGCTTGAGACCATCCAGCCACGCCTTGAGGTCTGCAACATACTCGCCCACGGTCTTTTGCCGCTTCTGTTCGCGGCCGCTGTAGTAGTACTCCCGGGTGACGATCCAGCAGTCTGCATCTGCCTGCTTCTGGAACAGCAGAAAGGTCGTTGCGTTCTGGGTGCCGAAGTCGCAAGCCACATAGCTGCTCTTTGGAGACAGCGCCGGAAGCACATCAACAACGTGCTTCTTGCGGTCGAACATGTCATATACAAGGCCCTCGGCCACCGTCCACAGGCCAAGAATGTAGCGCTGATAAAAAACGCCGCTGTACTGGCTGCGGTATCTGGCCTTGATGTCCTCGGAAAGCGACAGGTTGTCGTCCATCGTGAAATGGAGATACATCATCTTGCGGGAACGGCATTTCCGCACCCACTCGAGATAAAACCAGTGCTGTGGGCTGCCCGGGTTGCAGTTGAACCAAAACTTTGACCCGGTGACAGAGCAGCGGGCCGTGGCCTGATTGACGAAGCTCTGCGGCATCAGGGCCACCTCGTCGAAGAATGCCCCGGCAAGGGTGATGCCCTGGATCAGGTCCTGGCTGCTCTCGTCCTTGCCGCCAAAAAAGTAAAATTCGTTGGTTCTGCCGCCCTTGCTGACGGTCATGCAGTTTTCTGCCCGATGCTCCTTGACGTTGTAACCACGGGCTGCAAGCTGCTGCTTGAGTGTGCCCAGCACGTTGCGCCGGAAGCTGGCAATGGTCTTGCCGCACATGGCAAACTGTTGGCCGCTGTAGCAGGTCATAGCCCACTGGACAAAAGAAAAGCTCATGGCAAAGGTCTTGCCCGAGCGGATAGCTCCATCGGCAATGATGCCGTTGTAGCCGCTGTATGTGCTCTGCGGTGTCCACCAGCTCAAGACCTGCTTTTGCCGCTGGCTGAGGGCTTTCCAACGAAAACCGTTACTTTTCCGCATGGTCGTCCTCTTCTTCCGGCAGCATCTCCACGTCATCCGGCGGGCTGATGTCTGCGGCAGCATTCAATGCCTTTATCAAACCATCATCGTGACGTTCTTCCTGCTCCGCTTCTTTCGGCTTATCGTTCCAACCAAAATTAACTTGCAGGCTGAATCTTGCGCCGCCGTTTCCATCGCGATCATAGAGCCGTTCTTCGGCGTATCTCTCGCACCGTAGTTTCGCGCGCGTTATCGTGTCAGAAAACTCAGCCTTTCCTTGATAGTCAATCAAAGATTGCCGAGACTTAAACCCCAACGCCAAAGCTAGACCGGTGACCGTTTCTGGACGTTCGTCGATTTTTATCACGTTTCCGTATTTGTCCAAAACGGGCTTTCCGGTTTCGTCTTCTAGGACGCTCCCCTCGCAGCTCTTGAAGAACTCTTCGATTTTTTTCTCAAGTTCTTCTTTGCTCTCAAAGACGGGCGGTCTGCCTATCCTTTTGTTTTTGCTGTAGGCCACCGCCACCACCTCTCTAAACTCGTGCAAAAGAAAAACCGCCCGGAAATCCGAACGGTCAAAATATCGAATGTGCCGCCAGCTGGATTTGAACCAGCACCCACGGAACGGATGTGCGCAGTGGTTGGCTGTGCAGTGATGTTCCCGTGGTGTCACCAACGTTGTCCCGCCTTAAATGGGCGGCGCTCTGCCAATTGAGCTATGACGGCATATAAGCAGCACCCGTGCATTCAGTTCGTTGGACATGCGTCAAACGGTGGGCACTGCTGCATCCGGAACTTTCGCGGCCGGATGCCCCGCTATTGCGCAGCCCCCTCATAGGGCACGCAAGCACTCCCGGCAGGACTCGAACCTGCAACATGCGGTTTTGGAGACCGATGCTCTACCACTTGAGCTACCGGAGTATAAAAGCCGCCCTTGGAATCGAACCAGCCGTGTCTACACACACGCGCCGCGCTCCAAACTGCGCTCAGGCGGCCATATAAAAACAGCTCCGGTTCGCCGCCGGGGCTGTTGGTTGGCGCACATCCTGTCAGGAAAGCTACACCTTGGCAAGGATTCTAAGGCCTTTTCTCGGCACGGGAGGTTGCACGTGCGGCCTTGCGGGTTGTCTAGTCCATGCGCCATACGGTGCGATACGGCGGAATCGAACCGCCTCCTGTCTCTCATGAGCGGCAGGCTGCCTTTGTGTCAGTGTATCGCATAGAAGCAGCCCGCGAAATGTGAAGAGAGCAAAGCCCGGTACCTGCAAGCAGAAAAGGAGGAAAATGCTAAGAAGGGACACGTTTCGGAGGCTGCGTGGCAAGCGTCTCACCGCTTTCGGCGGTTCCGCTTATACTAATTTTACCACATCTCACATGTAGTAACAATAACGACAACATGTAAGAAAATTACATAAAACTGCTCCAAATCCGTGCCAGTTGCTTGCATCCGTCACGCACATACATGGAAACACGGTTTTCGTTCGGTAGCCCAAGGCTTCTGGCCACAACGACCTGTTTTTGATTTTGGACATAGTAACCATACAGGCAAGCCTGCATCATGTCGCTGCATTTTGTACCTGCAATGTACTTGATCCGGCGTTCTGCTTCCATCCGTAAGACTTTAAGCTCGGCCTGCAGCTCTTGCATCTTGCGCTCCTTTTCGTCTGTTTCCTCGGCACAAAGCCCGATTTTGTCTCCGTGCCCGGATCCGCCGGGCATTCCAGTCATGCTGGCGGTGCACTTCGTGGCCTTGTCATGCGCCTGCCGGATGTCCAGCTGGATGCGGTCAATTCGGTCATCCATAGTCCGAAGCTGCTTAAACCACGCCTTGACGGTGTGGTAGTCCACGCCGCTGTTTGGCTTCGTCGTGTCGGTGTCAGGCGTCCATGTGTGGGTCATTGTTGCTCCTTTCTTCAAAATCGTAGCAATATTCGGGCGGATTTATGTATCCTTCGTCTTTGTCACTTCTCCGGCAGATATAGTGATATACGGGTTCTGACGCCCCAAATTTTTGATTTAAGAAAACGCACCGGTCGCAAAGGCAAGGTTTGTTGCGGTTGAGCCGCCGCTTGAAATATTCAATTGGGTTTCCATCGCTAAGAACAAACCAGATGAAAAATCCTGCAAGTGTTGCCATGAACAGCGTGCTTGCAACTTCAAATAGCATATCAAGCATTTTACTCCTCCATTTCTTCAATCTCGATTTCTACCCTCGGATTCTTTCGGTCAAGCTCCACCCTGCTGCCATCGTGGGCGGCAACGATCGTGCTGTTGTCGTCCTCCAGCACGCGGGCTTTCACCAGAATGTCCGTGGTAGCCTCGATGAGGTTTGCCAGATCGACCCGGCGGGCGGTCTTCATGTAGTATACGCACCGCACGTTCACACGGGCAGAGATAGGGCTGTTCGGCCTTTTGATTTGCCGCAGGCAGTCCGTCTCATAATCCACGTAGGCCTTGCTAGGGGCCACAAAGCGCCCACCTGAGCGGCTTCTGAGGATGCGGGCAGAGTTTTTCTTGGTGCGGGGGTCGCCGTAGAGGGTCAGCTTCATCTCCCGTCCTCCACATAAAACCAGGATTGCGGTGGTCGCTCAATATCTACAGGCTCATAGCCAAATTTTGTTGCCCGTAGTCTTGCGAAAGCACTTAACGGTCGTGGGCGGTCGTAAATTTTTAGGTCGGAAATGTGCCAGCCATACAGGTCTTTCATGTCGGAATAGTTCATACCGATATCCCAGCCGGCGTATTTCTTCACCTGCTTGATACTGAGGCAGCTTCCAGCAATCGCAGATTCGATATCTTCTTTGACCACACAGTATTCAGGGCCAATGCGTCGGATGCCGTCGCATGTAAACTCGCCAATGATATTGCCATCCAACCGCTTCCATCCTTTGCCCGGGACAATTAGAAGCCAGCCTATTTTGGATTTGCTTTTCGTGCAATAGACATAGCACTTGAATGGAGTCTTTAGATTCCCAGGCTTTGTTCTGCGCACCTCAAGGGTCTTTTGCCCCCGAATGATGAGGTCGCACCATTCAGGCCGGATGCTCATCAAGATAGCTTTCATTTTTTCATCATCCCTTCCATTGCCAGCTGCTCGCACTGCTTTTCTGCTTTCCTGCGCTGCTGGTCATACTCAAACAGCATATCTACGTACTCATTGCCCACCCGGCGGATGGCCGTTTCCAGCATCTCCGTCACAAGGTCGTGGTACTTGTCCGCGCCCTTGCGGCTGTTCCTGGCAGCTTCCCGGGCTTCCCACAAGTCGGTGAGTTTGTCCCGCCTGTCGGCAGTAATCTCGCCATAGCCGTAGGCATCCTGAATCTGCTCCATGCTTTCCCAGCCTTCCAGCTCAGAAAAGGGGTCAGCTTCAGCCTTTGCCATGCTGCGGGCTTTGGTCTTTTTCTTGACGTACCGGTTCAGACCGTCCTGCATCACGGCGCGGGCATCGTCCATCGCCTTGCGGACATCCTTGACTTCCCGCTCTCTTTTGAGCTGGTCGGGCTGGCTGGCCCACTCGACCATCAGTTCAGATTTGGTTTTTGGTTTCATCTGCTTACCCCCATTGCTCGGACATAGCCTTTGCAACGCCCGGAAAAGTTTTTGCCCGGTTCTTTGCGCGGTCAGTGGTAAACATCCCCTTGTGTTGCTCACCGTGCTTGTGCGAGTAGGAGCCGGACGGGCACCATGTTGCCATAGGCTCCACGATGTCTGTCGGATGCAGCGGCGGCACACCGCGCTCCCACAGTAGCGTTTTCTTGCTGTAGGGATGCCCATATTCATATGGTTGGATTGCCTGCGTAGGCTTTGGATAATCAAAAATCTTGCTGGGAGTAGGATTCTCAATCACTACTTTTTCGCAGTCTGCCGCCCAAACGGCGAGGAAAAGTGCCTTGCCGCACAGTCCCTCGTAATACCGGGAAAGATTAAGCTTGCCGCCCTTGTACAGGTGTCTTGCTCCCGCGTTGCTCGTCTTTGTGCAGGGGACAAATGCGATAATCATGTCCCAGCGAGGCACGTCATGCACGGTTCCGTCCATGGTCACGACCTGCCCCCCCTCGATGGCCTTTAAGCAGTCACCGAGAATATGCCACTCTGGATGCCCGCCGGACGGCTCAATCAGGTCGCAGGAATAGGCTTCGTGACCTTTCGCCCGGAATGCTTTGCAGACCTCCTGCGATTCCTCACAGGCAATCAACACTTTCACCGTTTTCTTCCTCCCATCCAAAATTCCTGATTAAATGCGTTCTTGCTGATGCACTCCAGCGCATTCCTGGTTTTCGTGTATGCACGTTGCTCCTTCAGTTGACGCTTGTACTCGGCGTACCGTGGGCAGCTGTCGTGACAGATCGGGTGCCGGTCAGGGCAGTCTTTGCAGGGCTCAAGTTTTACCATCGGTCTGCACCCCGCTGTTCTCCTTGAGCATGTAACCAATGTGGTTCAGTGTGGTATCCAGCACCTGAACCGTTTGCTCTGCCCTGATTGCGTACGAGTACCCCCAATTTCCGCTCCCGTCCAGCCCGTCTTTCCAGTCGGTCAGGTACTTTTTCATAGATTCCGCGTCAATCACAGGCACTGCCGGTTCATCTACCAGCACATCCATCGCGTCCATAATCTGACACGCGCGGCATCTTACGCCGTTGTAATGTTCGCAGCCACAGCAATATGCCGCTTTGATATTGGCGATGGCTTTTTTCACGGTCGATAAATTCGCTCATTTTTCAATCTCCTTCCTTGTCGGCTCCCTTGCCCGCAGCCTTGCAGCTTCACGCGGGGCGGTGGTGATATCGGCCTGCGATCCTTCTCCCATCACTTCACGGACGGGTTCACGCGTTCCACCAGCTCACAGCCGGGAACCGCCGTGCCGGTCTTGAGCAGGGCCGCAATGGCCGTCTTGTTGGGTGTGCGGGTGGTCATCTCGGTCATGTACTCAGCAGGAACAGCAGCTTCATCCAGCACGCAGACGGCCTTACTGCGGCGAAAGCTCACCGCGCACCGGTCGCTGCTGAAGTTCTGCCCACCCAGAGCATCTGTCAGGTAGTGCTTGAGACTGTCGATCTTGCGCTTTGCGGCTGCCTTGCGGTCAGCAAAAGCCTTTTCCTGCGCTTCAAAGGCCGCAACATCGGCTTCGAGATTCTTTACCCAGCAGGCGATGTTGTCCACCTTCTCGGCCTTTGCCATGTTCAGCTCTTCCAGCCGGTCGATGTCCATAACCTCGCCGGTTTCCTGATCGATGCAGTCCAAAATCTGCGAGTTGATCTCATACAGGTTCATAGTGCTTTTTACCTCCATGCGTTCAGAGCACGAGAAACGGCCCTGAACGGCGTTTTGCGTTTTGTAGTATAACTTTGCCGGTTTACCCTAAAACCATGCTCAGAGAGCTGCGTATGCCGGTCTGAGCGCATATGTAGCGGCTATTGCTTTTTCAACGGCCTTCGCCGGGCTGCGTCTGCCAGAAAATTCTTTGCATTTTCGGCTTCCTCTGCCGGGCGGCTTGCCATGAACGCCCGGTTGCGCGGGGCATTCGCCTTTTTTGCTTCATCCCTATCGCGGGATATCCACCCGGATGCTGCTGCTTTCCAGTTCTTCATGGGATTCCGGCCCACCTTCCAGCCGTTGGATTCGTAATAGGCATGGAACCGAATAGCCTGCGTTTCTGTGCCACCCTTCTCCGCAAAGTAACTTTTCACCGTTTCAACATCTGGCGGTGAAAACCTGTTCTTGGTTGTAGGGGGCAGTGCTTCAGCGCTACTACTATCAGATACTTTAGTATCTGAATTATTATTATTTTTGTTTTTATTATAGGTTTTATCGGTTTCTGTGGGTTTCTCGGAAAACCCATGGGTTTCTGTGGGTTCTTCTGCAATCCCGTCGGTTTCAGTGGATTTTCTGGGCCTTCCGCCTTTTTTACCATTTTGTCGATTTGCAAAAATAGAGCGTTGGTACGTCTCAATGCTCCCGTTCATTGCTTCCCGCTGGGATTCAAACGCCACCTGTTCGATAAGCTCAAGGCCTTCCGGTTCGCTCCCGGTTTCCACATAGGCCCGCATAGCGTTCACGACATGACGGAACTCTGAATCTGGCAGAATATCCAACATCTTGAACGATGTGAACAGGATCAGCAGCCCTTTCGGGCGGGACATTTCGATATCGTCCACCACTAACCACCTCCTTTCCGTTTTTGAAAACCAAATGGTTTTAAAAAAAACCGATGGGTTTTCTTGGGTTTTTACAGATCAATGATCTTAACCTCTAATGGCTGCGACATCTGCATCGGACAGGCCCTTGCTGAGAAGAAGCTTTGCATTGCGCACCTCTTCCGGCATAATATTTCTTGTTGCTGGCATTTTTCTCTCCCTCATTTCTGCCGCTCAGAACGGCAAATCTTCATCGTCGTTGATAACGGCAAAATCGTCCGTGCCGGTCTCAGCCGCCTGCTGGGCGCTCTGAGCGTTTCTAGCTTCGCTGGCATAACTTTCCGTCTGTTCATCAAACCCCCGTGTAGACGTGCTGTCAGGGGCTTTCGAGCCGCAAAAGCTGACCTCACGCACCTGAATCTCATAGGCAGTGCGGTTGTTGCCCTGCTTGTCCTGATATTTCCGGGTCTGCAAGCTGCCATTGACGGCGATCATGCTGCCCTTGTCGAAATACTGGGAGATGAACTGCGCCGTCTTGCCCCACGCCACACAGGGGATAAAATCCGTCTCACGCTGCCCGTTTGCAGAGTAGCTGCGTTCGCAAGCGATGTCAAAGGAGCAGACCTCCTTGCCGCTTGTGGTGGTGCGGAGTTCCGGGGTGTGGGTCAGGCGGCCCATAATTGCAATCGTGTTCAGCATAGATCAGCCCTCCTTCGGCTGCTTCTGGGCACACGTCCAGCACAGGATGCGCCCAAACTTCTTCTTGGTGCTGGCGGCGGTCTCTGCCGGTTCCACGGTGCGGTTCTTATAAGACACCGGCTGAAGTGGTTTGCCGCAGCAGGCGCAGATAAAGGGCTGTTCCTGTGCGGGCTGCTTCTGCGGCTTGTTCACACCTGCGGGGTTTCGACCTTCTGCCGCATGATACTCGTCCGTGTCGGCATCCTTGGTATCGTCGATGCAGAACAGGCCGTTCAGGGCATACTTGCGGGCGTAGCTGCTGGATGTTCCCGTCACCTGTGCAGCGTCCATCTTGGTTTTTTGCTCCGGCTCTCTTGCGTATGCCTTCACGGAAATGCAGCCACCATCCAGAGATTCCAATTTTGCAGTGGCTTCGATGTAGTGCCACCCCTCAAGAACCTTCGGTTCATCGGAGAGCGTAAGCAGCAGGTTATGAGCCTTGAGAATAGGCTTCACTGCTTCCAAAATGTCCTCACAGGAACGATACCTGTACCCGCCGAAGGTGTTCATCTGCCCTTTCGGGGCCTTGAGTTCGCTCTGCACAGCGGCCAGAGCGGCGTAAATGCTTGTGCTTTCCATTACTCTTCATCCTCCTGATTTTCGGTCTGTTCTGCCCCTCGCGGCAGGAAATAGTAGTCGTCCGGCGGCTCAAGTGCCGGGCCGTAGCCGTCAAGGGCGAGATCATACATCGGATTCATACTGCTACCTCCGGTGCCGGGTCAATGGCGGCAGGGGAGATGTCCGGTGCAGGAATCAGCTTTCCAGCGGTCAAACGCTGCGGGGCAGGGGAGTGCTGCGTTTCGCTTGCAGGCTTCCCGAACTTGACCTCGGCACCCAGATCTTCGACCTCGACCGTGACGCGCAGGCGGTACAGGCTTCCTGCTTGACCGAGGGTAGAATAGACATCGTTCATCAGCTTGTCGATGACTTCCGGGACATAGTTCCCGCCCACAAACCTGCCGTCACTGGAAAAGCGGCCCTGAATCTCAACATAATTTTTTTCCATCTTGTAAAACCTCCGAAAATGTGTTATCTTCGGGTTGATGTGACCTGTAAAATCCATCAACCCTTGCAGCCTGCCGGTGCGCCAACATCAGCGGGCTGCTTTTTCTTTTGTGCGGCCAAAATCTCTTTGATACGGCCTTTGCCGTAGCGTGCGGCGCTCATGCGTCCCTCCGGTGCTGCCGGTAGTCCGGCTCCTCTTGCAGCATCTCCCGCACGTTGTCCATTTCTTCGGCGCACATCTCCCAGACGTTTGCCCGTGCGGAGTATCCGGCCCGGACAACAATATCATCTGATGCTTCGGCTTCTCGCTTGCAGCGTTCGGCAAGCCGCGTGTAGGATTTGACTTTGTCCTCAACGTACTCTTTGGCCGTCATCATGCCCCGCGCTCCTGATTCTCCGGATACTCCGGGTTGCGGGCGTGGGTGCGGTTGATCTTGCCGTACTTGCGCCGCTTTGCGGATCTCTCCCTGTCCTCTGCGGCAAAGCCCAGACGAGCCAGCAGAACAGCGGCCAAAATCAGCACCAGCGACACCGAAAACAGCGTGCCGGAGATGTATCCGGTGGTCTGCGCAGTGCCCTCTGCGCCCATAGCTGTGCCCATTCCAACGCCGCCAAAAATGACAGCCAGCCAGTAGTAAGCAGTGGATTTGAGTTTCATTCTTTCGGGTCCTCCTCTGTGTAGACTTTGTCAAGGCAGTAAAAATCCTTGACCCACTTCATAAATCGCGCTCTTGAGATATCCGGGCAGGCTCTTTTGCTCCCAACGGAAGGGACTGCCCATTCTGGGAAAAGTCCGGCCTGAATTTGCGCAGAGAGCACGTCATTCGTTTTCGGGATCTGATTATCCCTCAAAATCTTGCAGCATTCCGTTATCGTCATGCTCGGGCTCATCTTTGCTCTCCTCTCTTTTGGCTCTCAGAATCCTTTTCAGCCGGATGTGTTCCAGCCTTTCTGGCTGCCTTGCGTCCCAACGCTGCTCTAGCCAGCGCTTGTTGTAATGCTTCCTCACGGCTCAGCCTCCACAAACTCGCCATTTTTGAGGGTATAGTAAACGTTTTCCTTGATGGCGGAACCGTTTACGCGGGCCATTTTGGCGCAGATCATGTGGCCGTCATCATCGTACTCGGTCAGCACCAGATAGCAGCCAAGTGCGCCGCACGCCTTACCGCAAGCGCCGTTTACAACGGCAATGCTATCTTTGCCGTCTGCTTTTGCGCTGCAATAACCCCCAGTGGCTGCCGCCGTACTGTATTTGCCGCTCGAACCAGCCGTACTGTAATTGCCGCTGGAACCCGCCGTGCTGTAATTGCCGCTGGAACCTGCCGTACTGGAATAGCCGCTCGAACCAGCCGTACTGTATTTGCCGCTCGAACCAGCCGTACTGTAATTGCCGCTCGAACCAGCCGTACTGTAATTGCCGCTCGAACCAGCCGTACTGGAATAGCCGCTCGAACCAGCCGTGCTGTATTTGCCGCTGGAGCCTGCCGTGCTGGAATCGCCGCTGGAACCTGCCGTGCTGTAATCGCCGCTGGAACCTGCCGTGCTGGAATCGCCGCTGGAACCCGCCGTACTGTATTTGCCGCTCGAACCAGCCGTACTGTAATAGCCGCTCGAACCAGCCGTGCTGTATTTGCCGCTGGAGCCTGCCGTGCTGGAATAGCCGCTGGAACCTGCCGTGCTGTAATCGCCGCTGGAACCAGCCGTACTGGAATAGCCGCTCGAACCAGCCGTACTGTAATTGCCGCTGGAGCCTGCCGTGCTGGAATCGCCGCTGGAACCTGCCGTGCTGTAAT
>OODO01000392.1_pt1 | contig 42627 bp, 40 predicted proteins | sample 1671261 | NCBI WGS metagenome assembly OODO01 (sample SAMN06348138, study PRJEB24527) | human gut metagenome | biome: human gut; feature: ankylosing spondylitis patient; material: feces | host: Homo sapiens | place: China | collected 2015-10 | reverse complement strand
TTTTGTCGCTTTGCAAGCAAAATCCCACTAAACCCTATAGGTTGCGGATTTGAGGATAATAAAATTTATACGGTTAACTGATTATAACGATCAAACAGTACCGCTTGTATCACTCTTTTACCTTAACTTCCGTTAATCAATTCGTTTAAAATTGTTTCCGAGTGCGAAGGCAAAAGAGTGATATTATCAGGCATTTGCTGGAGGCAATGCTGCTTGGTCAGGCAAGAAGAATGTAGATGCAAGGCTTTTTTACCTGAAAAAGATGATGCTAGAGTGTCCTTGGATTACGACCACAAAATTACAGACATAGAATCTGCCAAGGACATAGTTCCACACATCATCATGTCATTAGACTTTGCGGTTAGATTCTTGGAGAGAATAGTAAGGACAAATCAATAACAAAAATTAAAAGTTGGTCCCGACACGAACTAAGGGAGAATTTAATGAAACAGCTTATGTCAGAAAACTTCGCAAAGCGTAGCGTAATTTGTTACTTATTTTATTGTTATGCGTTCCAATAATCATGGGACTTTGTTGCATTACAACAGTTCCTATAATGATATGTATGGATGGACAAAAAACTTCTTTTGTATACTATTCAATTCTTGAAATAAAGTAATAATAGCTTTATTAGCAGCCTATGGATTTATTCTTAGAAATAAGAAAATCGCCTTGGCGTTTGGGCTTACGACATTATATTCCATATTGATATTCTTGCTTCCATTCTTCACAACGGCAAGTGATACCGTGGAAGGAATTACAGGCAGCGATTATTGGCGTGTTTTTATAGATTCGTTTGTTATTTGTTTAGTAATATGTCTAATAGTGCTGGGAGTTCTCATTTTGCCGCTATTAATAAAGAAGAAAGGTAAGTCAGCTTTGTCGCTTCTTGAAAAAGGTGGTGTCATAACCAAGGTAAAAATAGAATTTCTGGTTGACATAATTTCCAATATAGCCTTAATTGTAACAACATATATGATGGTCTTGTCGGAAATGAATAGACTTGGTAGTCATTAGGCATATAGAAAACAAAAATGGGTTGTCAATCAAGAACTGTTCGTTACATTAAAAGCGTATTTGACCTAAAAGTTTTTAGTAATGTAAGGACAACAGGAATACAATTGTTGGAAATTACTGATTAGATAGCAAAAAACGACAAAGAATTATGGGATTATTCGACTTTTTTAAACACAAATGTGGCTATACCCAAAAGGGGCCGACACTTGAAGACTGCGTCGTAAAGATGTTCGTTTCAGCAGGTATGGAACCTTACCGAGATGGGAATAAGTTTTCTGCGGTAGTACTAGGCAAGCATTATACGTTCATAGTCACGATAAGCTGTATGGAAGGAAATGAACTATGTGTTTATGTCCGCTTCCCAGAAACAGTTAGAAAAGATGTTGCATCTGCTGTTAATTACGGAGTGAAAAGATTAGGCAAAGAAGCAGTTGAGACTTTGCCTGAGGCACAGGTTAGCTTGTTGGAAAAAGGCGATGGCTATCATATTATTGTGAAGACGGTGAAAAAAATGAAGAGTTGTCAGACAATACACCTGATGAAATCCAAAATTTAATGAACCATTCGGTTGATATTCTCGATGGCAAGAATTTCGAATCATTGTTTTCCGCCAGATTCGGATATAAGTCATACGAAGAAGCAACGAAGATGCCCGTTGAATATACAGGAGGATATAGAGGAAATGTTAAATTTAAGGATGGGTATCTTCAAGATTTGGATGATGCGCCCAACCTCAGCGACTCACGATTTGCAGGACGGCTTATGGGCTATGTGGTGAACATTATTGCCAAGAAAGGTAATGATGAAGTATTAGGGCTGGCAATTGAAACATCCATCGAAACTTTCGACAACTATATTCAGATGGCTTATGACATTGCTAATGAAGAAGAACGTGATTTGATGAGAAAACTCCGCTTCCTTGTTAAGGCGAAGAATGAAGGCGAGATAAATGAGGATGATTTTTTACAAGGTAAGATGGAGAGAGTTGTCATCAGCAATGGTAATCCCTGGGATTTGTTATATCAAGATGGAAATACCAATGATACGGATATTTCAGAAGAGAAAAAACTGTATAAAAGATTGTGTGCTCCTCAATATAAAGATCGTCCATATGAACAGCGTGACCTTTGAGAAGGAATGACCAATGTGAATCAAGTGATTGGAGAATATTGGAAACCTCGTTACTTGTTGGATAATGAAGCGAAATGTGCATACTAACCCTGATGGTATATTCTATCGTGATGACCGATGGATTCGGTATGACAGATGATGAAGAAATCAATCTTTATGGTGCTATTGACAGAAAAGGTAAGGTTGTAAAGAAGTTCACTTTGAAAAGATAATCAATCAGCAGGATTATTCTGAAAGTATAAGAGAGCAGAAGGCTATGTAGTTTGTATTCCATGGTCTTCTGCTTTTTGTTTTCCGGTTTTCTATGCAGAAAATCACAAAATAAATATTTTCTGATAGCAAATGGTTACTTCGGTACTCTATATCTCATAAACAGACAAATAACAAACTTAGAAGTTGTGCCCGACACGGATTAGGGTATTGAAATATGAAGTCATTAGCAAGTATCTTTGTAGTATTGTTCTGCATTATAGTCGCTTCTACAATTGTAAGTTGTGACTCAAAACCTTCAACTGCGAGTGGTTCATACGCAAATGAAAACATATATGAGGAAGAAAGTCAGAAGACGTTCCCATGTACACTATGTAGCGGATATGGTGTTTATGCAGGATATACCTGTAACAGATGCGGAGGAACAGGAGAGATTGTGGCTGATTATGTAGAGACACGTTCTAACTCTGATGTCTCCTTCAAAGGACGGTCTTTCTTTTATGGAAGATGTAACAGTGGGTGCGGTTGTCAAATTTATGAGCACAAGCCTGGGCATACAGAGTGTGTTAATTGTGCTGCACATGGATGCTCTACCTCCAAACTCTATCATAAGAAAGAATATTGATACATCTGAAATATGAAGCATTTAGTGGTTATATTGTTTTTTTCCATGTTTAATCTGGCAATTAATGCTCAGACTTCAAGTTTTTACGTTCGCCAAGCCCAATCGTATCAGCGTGAAGCTGCATATTATCTGCGGCAAGCGGAAAGCTACCAACGAGAGGCGGATTACTATAACAGACAGACACAAAATAATTTAAGAGAGGCCGAGTATTATGTAAAACAGAAAAAATATGACAGGGCGAAGATATATCAAGACAGAGCGAGAAATATGGCAGACAAAGCTTTGGTATATTCTCATAAAGCAGTCAAAGCAAGAGATAGAGCTGCTGACTATACCCAAAAGGCCAATGCTATGTTGAGTAAAAATAAAAAATAAGAAATTTAAGATGAAAAATTGGTTCGTATATATGATAATTATGTTGTTCTTTGCAAGTTGTTCAGAACAACAGATAATGGAAGAAATGGCTTCTTCAACAAAGTTGACAGAACAGAAAAGCATGACTGTCAGTCTGCAAGACTCAATCATGTCATTGCTCTATCAAGCTCGCTGGGGCGATGGTTCGGCATATCTGAAACTGGCAGATTGTTATCGTGATGGTATTGGTGTGAAGAAGGATTTCTTTGGTATGATTACTATGGCTCACATGGCAGAGAGCCGTGGTGGAATTAACCGAATGGATGACTATATCTACGGCTTGCCAGATGGTAATGATTACAAAACATTATTTCTCCTAATGGATGGCTATAAGTTGTATATTCAAGAGGATTCAGACAGCATAGAGCATGTACTACGTGCGAGCGACAGTCCTGAAGCAAAGACTCTCCTCGGAATGATTACTGTTGACCAAGGCGACACAATATCGGGGATAAATATGATTAAAGAGGCTGCAGATCAAGGTTGTTCCTTGGCTGAACTGCTGATTACCATACCTGACTGGAAAGGCAGACTGAGAGCAGATGCAACAAAACTTGCCATAATAGCTCATCGTGTACCTCTCGCCAATCTGATTCTTGGCGACCTCTATTATGAGCCTGATGAGAATGGCAAATCAAACAAGCAACTTGCTGTGGAATATTATATGAAAGCAGAAGAACATGCTGTATTGGGACGCCATGGTGCAGAAAGAGTGCTCGACTATTACAGAAATGGAGGAAACATCCATCTGGCAGAAGACGAAATCAAGCGATTGGAACTGATTGTACAACCTAAAGGTGTAGAAACGGAATGAAAACAATAACACAAGCATTTAGAACATTATTGGTATGTATGCTAATATTCTATTGTGTAGGTGTCTATGGTCAGAGAAAAGAAGTTTCCTATTTCAACGATAGTGTTGAAATTTGTCCATTAGCAGACAAAGAACTTATAGACTCATGCTACAACCTATTAGATAGAAATATGATGTTAGAAACAGATGGTATATATGGGCAAATAGCCGTTATTGATGCCACAACATCAGAAGTATTAGCATGGGCATCATTGGAGAAACAATGGGATGACGAGTGTGAAGGGTGTGGTGATATGGTATATGTACCATTCAAAAAGAATATCTGGGCTATCAGTGGCACAACTATTAGTGGCACAGATGTCTGTGGCACCGCTATCAGCGACACAACAAAGACGAACAATGCCATAGAACTGGCTCTGTCTTTCAGACAAAGAGGTGTAAAACAGGCTGGTAGGTACAATATCCTTCAGCACGACAACAATAAAAGATGTTTTGATGAATTTACGTTTGTGGGCTGTTTTCCAGCTGATAACCCAAAATATTCCATTGGTATGGTTGTCATTCGCCCCCATAAGCTTCCGGCAACTGCTGGAATGTTGAGCAAGGAGGTGAACCTACTGATTGAATGGTTGATGACTAGAAAGAAGTAACAATAAAAGTTGTGCCCAACACGGATTAGGGGAAATCGATATGAAGAAAATTAAGATTACAGAGCAAATACATGTTCTCGGAACTACGTTTAAGGATATTTACGAGATTGCTGACTATTCGCATAATGGAATATCCAAGGATGGTGTATATGTAGGGCAGCTCGTGAGACATCATCTTTGGTTTGATGAATGTGATTATCTCAGCGACAATTATTGGTGGCGTTGCTTTGTATTTGCAAAATCAAAAGATGATGTTGAAAACAAATTGGAAAAATTGAGAGAACCAGAATTTAGAGAAGATTTAGCTCCAATGATATACTGGGACGACGAATACGATGATATGAAAGTAACAGATGATATTACATTATGAAAAAACTATTGTTTATAATCCTTATGCTTGCAGTTCTTACTGGCTGTCATAGTTTGCGTATGGGAGTCGGATTAAAAGGGGAAGTCGTTGAAGAAGATACCCTTGTCTTGGATGGTGATACGTTCACCATTCAAGAACGAATTGGTGACAGTCTGTTTATCGTTTGGAACTATGAACATTCTGATGACAAGACGCCATATTATCTTTTGAAATATGAACGCAATGGTTTCTATTATCCACAAATCGGAGCATCAGATATTACATCAATTGATAATACGACAGAATATGTTTGTATAGACGAGAAGGATGTTTATGACATTAAGAACAAAAAGGTGTTGTTCGCACCTCCTTGTAATGCTTCTGGGCTGTGTTATCTTGGTGAATGGAATGACTTGTTTCTTTTCGCAAGTTCTGATACGCTATGTTTCTCTGATGGGAAATGCTTTGGACTTCAGGATGATGTGTATTGTCGGATACCCAGAAAAAAGGGATTCTTGAATTTAGTGGCTGGTGCCCAAACGATAGATGTTCCATTTGGCGACTTATATCATTCGAGACAGATAGCTGAATCAAAAGATATATCTGTCGAAAGGACGATAAAGGACTATCATATCAAGCCAAGAAACAAGTACGAAAGTATGGATGCCGGTTTTACTGTGGATTTGGAAATTCCTAAGGGTAATACTGGTGCTGACAGGTCAATCCGTGAATGGATGATGACTGCGGTAAAGGATGATGCGTTCTTCCAGCTGGAACGCTATAAAGATATTCCGGTAGGCAAGTGTACATCACTTAGGGATATGCTGCATTCGTTGGATGATTATGGTGTGTTGTGGGAGAAGCTCTGTCGGGCAAAGTACCAGATAGAAGATACGTTGGACGTGAGAATAACTTGCGATATCAAGGTGAAGAAGGTTGTGGATTGTCAAGACTATACCACCTATTACTATAGGGCGAGCCTTTACAATGGGGGCTTTCATGATTTGCCTCGTGAGTATTACATCACATACGACAAAAAGAAAGGTGTATTTGTGGATGTTGGCAACACTGTGAAACCAGCTATGCTGCAACGGTTCCGACATCTGGTTTTGGAGAGTTTGAAGAAAGAATATGATTTCAACTATGAACGGGAAAGTTCATGGGAGTATTTTACCAATAGCATATTCTCCTTCCATTGTCCTATGGTTGATACAAGTGGTATGGATGAGGTGATGCAGTCATTTCTCGTACATAACTACTCCTGTGATGAATGGGCAGGATGGACGGGATACACTGAAAAGGCATTTACCGAAAAGGATTTTCCTCTGACTCATTTCGCAGTACTTCCAGAAGGTATCGTCTTGACCTATCATCCTTATCAGATTGATTATTTTGCTGCAGGCGAATATCATGCTGTTATTCCTTTCAAGGATGCTAATAAATGTTTGATGTTCGACTATTCCCCGTATGAGGATTTGAAGCCAAAGTTGCAAAGATTCATCAAGTGGTAATGAAAAAACAGAAAGAGGAGGGATGCATAAAAAAAAGGTCCCGACGGGGATGCTACTCCCCAAAGGAACCTTTCTTATATAATAGAAATGATAAAAATCTATCTTTTAGAGATTCTTGAACTCGATGCCGTTTGCCTCTGAGTAGTCAATGGTGATTGGCTTCTCGCGACTTACTTCCTCGGCAAGAATCTTCTTGCTCAAATCGTTCTGAACGTAATCCTGAATGGCACGCTTTACTGGACGGGCACCAAACTCTGGGTCGTAACCTACCTTTGCCAGATACTGGATAGCTGCAGGAGTCCAGCGAAGTTCAAAGCCCTGAGGCTCCAACATCTTCTTTACTCGCTTCATCTGAAGTTCTACAACCTCGGCAATCTGCTCCTGGGTCAACGGCTTGAAGGTAATGATATCATCAATACGGTTCAGGAACTCAGGGCGGAAGGTCTTCTTCAACATCTCACGGCTTGCGTTGGAAGTCATGATGATGATGGTGTTCTTGAAGTTGACTACACGGCCCTTGTTGTCTGTCAGACGACCATCGTCCAATACCTGCAACAGGGTATTGAATACATCAGGATGCGCCTTCTCAATCTCATCGAAGAGAACCACACTGTATGGTTTGCGGCGTACAGCCTCGGTCAACTGACCACCTTCATCGTAGCCGACATACCCTGGAGGCGCACCGATCAGACGGGTTACGCTGAACTTCTCCTGATATTCACTCATATCAATTCGGGTCATCATCGACTCGTCATTGAACAGATACTCAGCCAGCGCCTTGGCAAGTTCCGTCTTACCTACACCGGTAGTACCGAGGAAGATGAAGCTAGCGATAGGACGCTTAGGATCCTGCAAACCGGCACGGCTGCGGCGAACGGCATCACTTACAGCGGTGATAGCCTCGTCCTGTCCGATGACTCTCTTGTGGAGTTCTTCCTCCAGGTGGAGCAGTTTCTCACGCTCGCTCTGCATCATACGGCTTACTGGTATTCCGGTCCAGCGGCTTACAACCTCAGCGATATCATCAGCAGTAACTTCCTCTCTGACCATCGCTGCGCCACCCTGTGTACTCTTCAACTGCTCCTGGATTTTCTTGATGTCATCCTCGAGCGCCTTCAGTTTAGAATAGCGGATTTCAGCTACGCGTTCGTAATTGCCTTCGCGCTCCATGCGTTCAGCCTCAAACTTCAGGTTTTCTATCTCCTGCTTATCCTGCTGAATCTTGTTGACGAGCGCTTTTTCGCCTTCCCATTTAGCACGGAAGTCATGCTCCTGATCCTTCAATTCTGCAATTTCCTTATCCAACTGCTGAATCTTAGGCTGGTCATTCTCGCGCTTGATGGCCTCACGCTCAATCTCCAACTGCTTCAAGTGGCGGGTAATCTCATCCAGTTCTTCTGGTACAGAGTCACGCTCCATTCTCAGTTTGGCTGCTGCCTCATCCATCAGGTCGATAGCCTTATCAGGGAGGAATCTGTCAGAGATGTATCTCTCTGATAACTTGACGGCTGCGATGCAGGCATCATCCTGAATACGTACCTTATGATGGTTCTCGTAGCGCTCCTTGATACCACGGAGGATACTGATGGCGTCTACCTCGTCAGGCTCATTAACCATGACGGTCTGGAAACGGCGTTCCAGCGCCTTATCCTTCTCGAAGTACTTCTGATACTCGTTGAGGGTAGTAGCACCGATAGCTCTCAGTTCACCACGAGCCAGGGCTGGCTTCAGAATGTTGGCTGCATCCATGGCGCCTTCGCCACCGCCTGCACCTACCAAAGTGTGAATCTCATCGATGAAGAGGATAATCTGGCCGTTGGCGTTGGTTACCTCTTTGATGACGCTCTTCAGACGCTCTTCGAACTCACCCTTATATTTGGCACCGGCTACCAGCGCACCCATATCGAGCGAATAGAGTTGCTTGTTCTTCAGATTCTCCGGTACATCGCCACGTACGATACGCTCGGCAAGACCTTCTACGATAGCGGTCTTACCTGTACCAGGCTCACCTATCAGAATAGGGTTGTTCTTGGTTCTTCGTGACAGAATCTGGAGCACTCTTCTTATTTCCTCATCACGTCCGATAACTGGGTCCAGCTTGCCGCTTCTTGCCTGTTCTACAAGGTTTTTCGCATATTTCTCCAAACTCTGATAGTTATCATCAGCGCTTTGTGATTTTACGTTCTGTCCCTGTCTCAGTGTCTGGATGGCAGAGAGCATATCTTTGACATTTGCACCAGCATCCTTCAGAATACGTGCAGCAGTAGAGTTGCCCTGTACGATAGCCAACAGGATAGGTTCTACGCTAACGAACTCGTCGCCCATTTTCTTGGCGGTATCCTCGGCATTCATCAGTATCTGGTTAGTCTCGTTGCTGAGGTACGGCTGACCGCCGCCCTGCACACGAGACAGATGTTGCATCTCCTGACGCAAAAGCATGGCGATTTGCTGTCCGTTCATGCCCAACTTCTGGAAGATGTAGTTGGTCACATCGGTAGCCTTTTCAAGGATACCGCTAAGCAGATGCACCGGTTCGATGGTTTGCTGACCATTTCGCTGCGCAATGTTTACGGCTTCCTGTACCGCCTCCTGCGCCTTGATTGTAAATTTGTCGAATGTCATATTAATATCTCCTTTCTTATATTATATATTCATATTTCTGTTATTTGGATGAGCCCCGGAATCTCCTCTTCGGAAACCTCCCGGTGCGTTCCTCCCATCTTTTAGCGAAACTTATGCCTATTCGTTGAAAATCAATGGTTTACTGACAATCTGTCTTGTTTTGGGTAGATAAAAGATAGAAATAAGAAATATTTCCGGACAAAATGACAGAAGAAGGCGGTTTGAGTACGGGCTTATTGAACTTTCGCATGTCAGGAAGTTAAAGGAGTTAAGGAGTCAAGACATATGTCTTGCTGCTTAAAAACTACGCCCAAAAGACTATTGTCTTAACTCCTCAGCGACCGTAGGGAGCGATAACTTCTTTAACTCCTTTAACTCCTGAACTTGCGAAACTTGAGATTGCTTATTTCTTGATTTCTCTCAATTATCTTTTAAATATCCTTTAAATAATGCTATTTTATGGGGGGAAATGTTGTGTAATCAAAATAATCTTCGTACCTTTGCACCATCATAAATTATAATTTATAAGTTCAATGGCTGAAACAAAGAAAATCAAGACAGCGTTGGTGTCTGTCTTCCACAAGGATGGCTTGGACGAATTGCTCGCCAAGTTGAATGAAGAGGGTGTAAAATTCCTGAGTACTGGTGGTACCCAGAAGTTTATCGAATCTTTGGGTTATGAATGCGAGAAAGTTGAGGAGGTTACTACCTATCCATCTATCTTGGGTGGTCGCGTAAAGACTCTTCATCCTAAAATATTTGGAGGTATCTTGGCTCGCCGTGACAACGAGGGTGACCAGGAGCAGATGAAGGAATACGAAATCCCTTCTATCGATCTCGTCATCGTAGACTTGTATCCTTTCGAGCAGACTGTAGCTAGCGGTGCTAGCGATGCTGAAATCATCGAGAAAATCGATATTGGCGGTATCTCTTTGATTCGTGCAGGTGCCAAAAACTTCAAGGACGTGGTGATCGTTCCTAGCAAGGCAGAATACGGCGTATTGCTCGATATCCTGAAGAAGAAGGGTGCTGAGACTGATATCGAAGACCGCAAGATGTTTGCAGAGCGTGCATTCGGTGTAAGCTCTCACTACGATACTGCAATCCATGCATGGTTTGCTAAGTAAACTCTCGGAAAAATAAAGTAGTTAAGGAGTTAAGAAGTGGAAGAAGTCAGGACAAGTGTCTGCGGGGATTCTATCCCCAGTATATGACAGACTGTTGCCGTGGCTTCTATGCTCCTTTAACTCCTTAACTCCTTAAATAAAAAGAAAATTTTAAGCTTAAAATAATTTAGAAACGAAATGGGATTTTTTTCATTTATTCAGGAAATCGCAATGGACTTGGGTACAGCCAATACCATCATTATCAGTGATGATAAGATTGTAGTGGATGAACCTTCTGTTGTAGCCCTTGACCGCCGCACCGACAAGATGATTGCTGTGGGCGAGAAGGCTAAGATGATGTACGAGAAGACTCATGATAATATCCGTACTATCAGACCATTGCGTGATGGCGTGATTGCCGACTTTACTGCCTGTGAGCAGATGATGCGTGGATTGATTAAGATGGTTCATACTGGTAGCCGTCTCTTCTCTCCTTCACTCCGTATGGTTATCGGTGTACCTTCTGGTTCTACCGAGGTTGAGCTTCGTGCAGTGCGCGACTCTGCCGAGCATGCCGACGGACGTGATGTATATTTGATTTTTGAGCCAATGGCTGCCGCTATCGGTATCGGTATCGATGTTGAGGCTCCAGAGGGTAATATGATTGTTGATATAGGTGGTGGTTCTACCGAAATCGCTGTCATCTCATTGGGTGGTATTGTATCGAACAACTCAATCCGTACAGCCGGTGACGACCTTACTGCCGATATTCAGGAATATATGAGCCGTCAGCACAACGTGAAGGTTTCTGAGCGTATGGCTGAGCGTATCAAGATTCATGTGGGTTCAGCTCTGACCGATCTGGGTGATGAGGCTCCAGAAGATTTCATCGTACATGGTCCTAACCGTATTACAGCGTTGCCTATGGAGGTACCTGTATGCTACCAAGAGATTGCTCACTGTCTGGATAAGACCGTGGCAAAGATTGAGAACGCTGTACTCTCAGCATTGGAGAACACACCTCCTGAGCTCTATGCCGATATCGTGAAGAATGGTATCTGGCTCTCTGGTGGTGGTGCTTTGCTCCGCGGTCTCGACAAGCGTTTGCAGGATAAGATCAATATCCCATTCCACATCGCAGAAGATCCATTGCACAGTGTTGCCAAGGGTGCTGGTATTGCGTTGAAGAATGTAGACCGTTTCTCTTTCTTGATGAGATAATCAGAACTTATTCTAATCGTAAGAATAAAGTATGCGCAACCTTTTAGAGTTTTTAGCGAAATACAACCATTGGTTTGTCTTCCTGATTCTTGAGGTGGTGAGTATGGTGCTGTTGTTTCAGTATAACAGCTATCAGGGCAGTGCCTGGTTCTCCTCGGCTAATGCCGTAACGGGTAAGTTGTATGAATGGGATGCAAATGTAGAAACATTCTTCTCGCTTACCAAGGTGAACCAGGAACTGACACAGCGAAATGCGTATCTCGAACAGGAGGTGCAGAAACTTTCCGACAGTCTCGTGAGCGTGACCAAGGATAGCAGCATCTACCATCGTGACCAGTTTGCATTGCTGAGAAACTATCGTCTGATTCCGGCTAAGGTAGTGGCGAATAGTGTCGATAAACCCGGCAACCTGATGACAATTGACAAGGGTAGCGCGGATGGCATCCACAAGGATATGGGTGTAATCAGTGGTACGGGTGTTGTGGGTATCGTGTATCTGGTGGCAGAACATTACGCTATCGTGATTCCGGTATTGAACACGAAGTCGAACATCAGTTGTATGATTCAGAATAGAGGCTATTTTGGCTATCTGCGCTGGAAGGGTGGTGTGTCTGACCTTGCCTATCTGGAAGAGGTGCCACGTCATGCTCACTTTAAATTGGGTGACTATGTGGTAACGAGTGGCTATTCTGCTGTATTCCCTCCTGGAGTGAGAGTAGGCAGGATATTGCACGTGTTCAACTCCGCCGATGGACTGTCGTATCGCGTACAACTTCGCCTCTCTACCGATTTTGCCCGTCTGCGTGATGTATGTGTAATTGATGATGCCGCCATGAAAGAGCGGTTGGAGATTATGCGTGCAGCACAGGATAGCATCGAAACAAATGGAGACAATAATCAATAATGACGTATAGTAAGAGGATATAAAAAGCAATGAGTATAGATTTAGTGAAAAGACTAGCTACCTTTGTGGTGCTCGTGCTGGTACAGGGATTGGTGTTTAATCATATTCATCTATTCAATTGTGCCACCCCCTTGCTGTATATCATTATGGTACTGCATTTCCGCCGCAACCATCCTAAATGGGCGGTGTTATTGTGGTGCTTTATGATGGGGCTTTGTGTGGACGTATTTGCCAATACGCCAGGTGTTGCAGCAGCTTCGATGACTGCCGTAGGACTGCTACAACCTTATTTGTTTGAACTTTTCGTACCGCGTGACAGCGCCGACGATCTGGAACCGTCCATGCGTTCTATCGGCGTAGGTGCATATTGCTGGTACGTCTTCTTCATCATTCTCGTTTATAATCTATTGTTCTTTACACTCGAAACATTCAATTTCTTTAATTGGGTTCACTGGTTGGAATGTATAGGCGGAAGTACGGTTATCACTTATATATTGGTGATGGCGACAGAAAGTTTCAGAAAGTAAGATTCCGGATAAGTGATAAGAGAGAATAGAACACGATTTTTAGTTTGCTATATATAATAAGGTATGTTGGATTACAATCTTGAAAAACGTAGATTCGTTATCGGTGGAGTGGCCATAGCTATTGTGGTCATTTACATGATTCGTCTGTTTACGCTTCAGATTATGAGCGACGACTACAAGAAGAATGCCGACAGTAATGCCTTCTTGAAGCATATTGAGTTTCCCGCCCGTGGTGCTATTTACGACCGTAATGGTAAGCTGTTGGTGTATAATCAGCCGTCTTACGATCTGATGGTGGTCATGAACGAGGAGAGCGGCCGACTTGATACGATGGATTTCTGTAATTCGCTGGGTATCACGAAAGAGTTTTTTATCAAGCGAATGAACGATATCAAGGACCGCTCTAAAAACCCGGGCTATTCGCGCTATACCCAGCAGCTTTTTATGGGACAGCTGAGCGACCGGGATTTCAGTGTGTTCCAGGAGAAGATGTTCCGGTTCCCCGGTTTCTATGTCCAGAAACGTACCGTCAGAGAATATACCTACCCTTATGCAGCCCATGTGCTGGGTGATGTGGGTGAGGTTTCGCAAAGCGATATTGAAGATGATGACTACTATCAGGCTGGTGACTATATCGGAAAACTCGGTATCGAGAAGTTTTATGAGAAGCAGCTGCGTGGTGAGAAGGGTGTGAAGATCATGCTGAGAGATGCCCACGGAAGAATACAGGGTAGCTATCAGAATGGTAAACTCGACCGGAAACCTGTGGCTGGAAAGGACTTGACGCTGGGATTGGATGTCAAGTTGCAAGCCTTGGGCGAACGTCTGCTCCAGGGTAAAATCGGCAGTATCGTTGCCATCGATCCTAGAACGGGCGATGTGCTGGCTATGGTTTCTTCTCCTTCTTACGATCCAAGACGTCTGGTGGGTAGAAACCGCGGTAAGATGCACAAGTGGCTCTCGCGTAATCCTTGGAAACCGCTCCTGAACCGTAGTATTCAGGGGCAGTATCCTCCGGGTTCTACCTTTAAGACCAGCCAGGCGCTGACCTATCTTACTGAAGGTATCATCACACCGGGAACAGCATTCCCATGTAATCATGGTTTCTCTTATAAGGGTCTGCATGTGGGCTGTCATGGTCACCCGTCGCCTATTTCGCTGGTTGATGCCATCAGTACCTCTTGTAACGGTTACTTCTGCTGGGGTCTTTACTATATGATAGGTAACCGCAAGAAGTATGGCAGCGTACAGAATGCGATGACCGTATGGAAAAATTATATGGTGAGCATGGGATTCGGATATAAGTTGGGCATCGACTTGCCTGGCGAGAAACGCGGTCTCATTCCGAATGCACAGTTCTATGATAAGGCTTACAATGGTTCATGGAACGGACTGACGGTAATCAGTATTTCTATCGGTCAGGGTGAGGTTAACCTCACGCCGTTGCAGATAGCCAACCTGGGTGCTACCATTGCCAACAGGGGATACTATTATGTGCCTCATGTAGTGAGAAAGGTGAAGGGCGAACCGCTTGATACGCTCTATACCCGGCGCCATTATACCAAGGCTTCCCGACGGGCTTACAACTATGTGGTAGCCGGTATGAGAAGTTCGGCGCTGAAGGGAACCTGTAAGCTGCTCGGCCGCTACGATTTCGAAGCTTGCGGCAAGACGGGTACGGCACAGAACCGTGGCCATGACCACTCTGTATTCATGGGCTTTGCTCCGATGAACAACCCGAAGATTGCCATTGCCGTGTATGTAGAGAATGGTGGTTGGGGTGCTGACTATGGTGTGCCTATCGGTGGTCTGATGATGGAACAGTATCTCAAGGGTAAGTTATCTCCTGATTCTGAGCGCAGGGCTGCAGAGATGCAGGCCCGTAGAATCGCCTACGGATTAAGCAGTAGATAGTTTTCAGTTAATAGTTTATAGTTTATAGATTATGATCGATAATAAACAACCTAGTGTGCTTGCTTCACTTGACTGGTGGACGATAGGTATTTATCTGGCACTCCTCATCTTCGGATGGGTGAGCGTCTGTGGAGCCAGCTATAACTATGGTGACAACGAGATATTCAGTCTGGATGCCCGCTCGGGTATGCAGATTATATGGATTGGCACATCCATAGCACTGGGATTGGTAATCCTGCTGCTTGATGACCGGTTTTACGATACCTTCTCGTATGTCATCTATGGCGTCCTGATACTCTTGCTCTTTGCTACGATATTCAATCCGCATAGCATCAAGGGTTCCCACTCCTGGCTGGTGTTGGGACCGCTCCGACTGCAACCGGCTGAGTTTGGTAAGTTTGCTACGGCTCTGGCGGTAGCCAAGTTTATGTCAAGCTATGGCTTCAGTATGCAGAACCTGAAGCATTTCATGGCAGCCGTAGGCATTATCGTTCTGCCGATGCTCTGTATCGTAGGTCAGCGCGAAACGGGTTCTGCCTTGGTTTATCTTTCATTCTTCCTCATGCTTTACCGCGAAGGAATGCCGGGTGCCATTCTCTTTACCGGCGTGTCGATGGTGGCTTACTTCGTAGTGGGTGTGAAGTATGAGAACGTGATGATGTGGGATACCTATACTTCTGTGGGTAAGTTTGTCGTGCTTCTGCTGGTGCAGATTTTTACGGCTGGCATGGTGAACTCCTATACGGGCGATAGGAAACAGGCACTGATGATCCTTTCCTATTCGGTAGGCATTACGCTGCTCTTCGTGCTCTTTTCTACCTATGTCATTCCGTTCGACATTGTGTGGATCCAGCTCTTCCTGTGTGCTATGCTCATCGGATTCCTGGTTTATCAGGGACTGAGAACCCGGTTCCGGAATTACTTCCTCATCTCAATCTTTTCTTTGGGAAGTATCGCTTTCTTCTATTCTGCCGATTATGTGTTGAATCATGTGATGGAACCTCATCAGAGAGTGCGTATCAACGTACTGCTGGGACTGGATGAAGATTTGGCTGGTGCGGGATATAACGTGCATCAGAGTGAGATTGCCATTGGTTCCGGCGGACTTCAGGGAAAAGGTTTCCTCAATGGAACGCAGACCAAGCTGAAGTTCGTGCCTGAGCAGGATACAGACTTTATCTTCTGTACGGTAGGCGAGGAGGAAGGTTTCCTCGGTTCGGCAGGCGTGCTGCTGCTTTTCCTGGCTTTGATATTGCGGTTGATGCATCTGGCTGAGCGGCAACCTTATAAATTTGGGCGTATCTACGGCTATTGTGTCCTGTCGGTATTCCTCTTCCACCTGTTTATTAATGTGGGAATGGTGCTGGGTTTAACACCGGTTATAGGTATTCCGCTGCCGTTCTTCAGTTATGGTGGCAGTTCGTTATGGGGATTTACCATCCTTCTTTTCATCTTCTTGAGAATTGATGCGGGAAGGAACTTAGTGAGAAGTTAAAAAAAAGAGTGAACAGATTGTTGATGAATCTGTTCACTCTTTTTTTTTATTGTATCTTTGAAATCTTGATGCCGATGTCACTCACACCGGGCAGGATTTCTCTTTTCATATCATGTCTGATGGCTACGTGTATGGAATCGCCCTGATGCATCTGATAGATGTTGATAGGGAAGTTATACTGATAGTAGCTGATACCCTGTCCTTTGCTCACGCCGTTTTTGTCAATCAGCTGGCAGTTTACCGTATCTATCTTGCATTCGCCAGGTATCTTTCTGTTTCGGTGATAAACCGTCTGTTCTACGATGAGCGTAAGTCCCATGAACGGATAGGCACCTGTAATGCGAAGTCCTAAGCTTTGTTTGTAATGCCCGGGCTCGAGTAGAGGTGATACTTCGAATGATAGGGTGTCGTTCTTCTCCCATCCTGCAATCGGTGTATGGGCATACTCATCGTATACGGTCGAACCGCTGCAGGCAGAGAGAATGTGGACGATCGCTGTCAAAACGATGAAATAAACAGTCTTTTTCATCTTTTTCTAGCTCCTATTCTTTATTCTTGTGGGGCGTTATTGCCTTGTGGCTTGTTGCCATTCTGCGGCTTGTTGCCCTTGTTAGGCCGTCTGTCGTTTTTTGGCTGGCGGTTGTCACCCTTAGGATGATTGCCCTGATTACGGTTGTCGCGGCGCTGGTTGTTTGGCTTGCCTTCATTCTTCTGAGGTTTGTTGTCGCCGTTCTGCGCGCGGTTCTCGTTCTTCTGAGGCTTGTTGTCTCCCTCCTGTTGGCGAGGTCCCTTGTTCTTATTGTTCTTCTTCTTCTTTTTCTTAGCCTTGTCAAAGCGGCTCAAATCAGCTTCGGCAAGCAGATCGACTGGCTTGGCTACAGGTTTGGCCTTACCGTCTTCCAGCAGACTCAATGGCTTCTCGCCCTGACGGTTCATTTCGATGATAGCCTTGGCACGCTCGATGCTGATGGTTTCGAGGTTGGAAGCAAGGTTCTTGTCAGAAGAGTAGGTGATAAGACCAGCCAGGATATCCACTTTGAACTGATGGAAATCCCCGTCGGCAGTCTGCAGTACGGCATCCTTAGGCGGCAACTTTCTGCTAGCCTCTACATAGCTGTCTACCTCGTAGTTGAGACAGCACTTCAGTTTGGCGCACATACCGGCAAGTTTCTGAGGATTCAGAGAGATGTCCTGGTAGCGTGCTGCATTGGTGCTAACGCTGATGAAGTTCTTCATCCAGGTAGCGCAGCAGAGTTCTCTGCCGCAAGGACCCGTTCCACCGATGCGGCCTGCTTCCTGTCGCGCACCGATCTGTTTCATCTCAATGCGCACATGGAAGGTATCGGCAAGAACCTTGATGAGCTGGCGGAAGTCCACACGTTCGTCAGCGATGTAATAGAAGATAGCCTTGTTGCCGTCTCCCTGATATTCTACATCACCTATTTTCATCTTCAGTCCGAGATCTTTGGCTATCTGGCGGCTCTGGATCATGGTGCCGTGTTCACGGCTCTTAGCCTCCTTGCATTTGTCAAGATCCACCTGCTTGGCGATACGGTAGATACGCTTGATATCATCCTGCGACTTGAGGTTTGCCTTCTTAATCTGGAGTTTTACCAGTCTTCCGGTCAGCGTAACCACACCGATGTCGTGACCCGGGTTAGCCTCTACCGCCACTATATCGCCCTTCTTCAGGTCGAGGTTATTCACATTGTGGTAATATCCCTTACGGGTATTCTTGAACTGTACCTCCACGAGGTCAGTACTTTCAGCATTGCCGGGTACATCGGCAAGCCAGTCGTATGTGTTGAGCTGTCTGTCCTGTCTTCCTACGCCCTTAGCGCACAGACCACGGTCGCAGCCGTTACACATCCTGAATTTCATATTTTTGTAATCCACGATCGTCTAATTTATAATGTATAATTTATAATGTCTAATTTATAATGAACAATGAACAGAACTTTCGCAAGTTTTGCCCCATACGCCCTGAAAGGGCAGAAGCTCCTAGCCCAGGGCACCGCCTTGGGTAATTACGGACGCAAACCTGTCGCCCTGTAAGGGCAAAAGCTTTAAAACTCCAGGCAATACATAAAGCTTTTGCCCTTACAGGGCGCCTTGTTGTCTGCCATTACACCCAGGGCGATGCCCTGGGCTAGGAGCTTCTGCCCTTTCAGGGCGTGCTGCTTCTGGAGTTTCACTTCCTAAGCAGGAGGACGATGATTTTGAGCGCCATATCGAAGAAAACGATTTTGGCATTGGCATTTTGCGAAATCATGCGCTTGCTGTCTTCGAAGAGGTTGGAGATGTCAATGATGTTTGCCTCGTTGATGAAGCGGGCAAAGTTCTTGGCAAAGTTCTCCTCATCCTGCGTCATGTAGCTCAGTTCCGGATTCCGGAAGTTGTACATGAAACTTTCTCTGAGCATGTGCATGAAGTAGTCGAGCATGCGTTTCTGCTTTTCTCTTCCGAAGGTGGCAATCACATCGGTCCACTTCTTGAGGTCACCTATCTTGCGCATGTAAGCCAGTCGCATCAGCATGATGAACATGTCGAGATGCTGCCGGTTTTCGTTTCCTGCATCCAGTTCTTCGAGTGCGAGGTTCCAGTTGCCGTTGGCGATACGGGCTATGCGGTGTGCCATGTCTGGCTCCAGCGCTCTCCGTTCCGTCAGCGCTTTTTCCATCTCAGCGGTTTCTATCTTCTTGAAGTCGATACGCTGTGTACGGCTTCTGATGGTTTCGAGCAGCAGTTCCGGATTCTCGCTTACCAGCAGGAATAGCGTCTGGCGAGGCGGCTCCTCCAGCAGTTTCAGTATCTTGTTGGCACTCTGGATGTTCATACGTTCCGGGAGCCATATCAGACTTATCTTATATCCGCCCTGACTCGACATCATCATCAGTTCGTGAGAGATGGCATCGGTTTCTTCGGCAGTGATGATAGCCTGTTTGTTATAGTCGGCATCCGTCTTGCCCATCTTCAGCATCCAGTCGCTAATCTGGATGTAGGGACCTTTAGAAAGCAGCAGCTCTCTCCATTCCTTGATGAAGTCGAGGCTCACCGGTTTGTGTTCGCTGCCCATATTGGCGGTCTTGATGGTAGGAAAGGTGAAGTGGAGGTCTGGATGTTCCCATTTCCTGAGCATCGGTGAATCGCCCAGAAGATAGCTGGCAAAAGCCAGTGCCATCGCCAGTTTGCCGCAACCCTGCGGGCCGCAGAACATCAGCGCATGGGGCAAACGGTTCTCCTGAACCATCTCCATGAGACGGTTCCATACTTCTTGCTGACCTATAACTTCATTTCTTTGCATTTAAAACAGAATTTTTGCTATTTGCTTGACGCTGTCTACAGCCGATACAGTGAAGAAGTGAACATTGTTGTAACCATGTTCGAAGAGATCTTGCACCTGAGCGGTGGTCCACTCGATACCGAGCTGCTTGGCATCATCGTCAGTTTTACATTTCAATACTTCTTGTGCGAGTTCTTCAGGAATATCGCAGTGGAAGGTTTTCGGCACTACAGTGAGCTGGCTCAACTTGGCGAAAGGCTTGATGGCAGGAATGATAGGAATGGTTACGCCTATCTGCCGAGCCTTTTCAACGAAAGCATAGAACTTCTCGTTGTCGTAGAAGAGCTGGGTAACGGCATACGCTGCGCCCAACTGTTGCTTCTCCAGCAGATGCTGCATATCCATTTCGAGGTTTGGCGCCTCTTCATGCTTCTCCGGATAGCAGGCTACACCGCAGCAGAACTTGTCGCCCGGGTGCTTGATGGGTGTGCCGTCAAAGAAGAAACCGTCATTAAACTGATTCACCTGCTTCAGGAGGTCGGTGGCATGGGCATGACCGTTCTCGGTTGGTGTAAACTGCCGGTCTTCTTTCGCCTTGTCTCCTCGCAGAACGAGAATGTTGCTGATGCCCAGAAACTGGAGGTCGAGCAGTTCGTACTCGATGTCTTCCTTCGTAGCACCGCTGCAGATAATATGAGGGATGACAGGTATGTCGTACTTATTCTGTATAGCGCCTGCGATGGCCACGGTGCCAGGGCGGCGGCGCACACGCTGGCGAGTGAGGAGACCGTTTTCCAGTTCCTTGTATACATACTCGCTATGGTGCGTAGTGATGTTGATAAAGCGAGGACCAAACTCGCTCAGCGCATCGATGGTACGGAAGAGTGCAGCTGTTCCGTTACCTTTCAGCGGAGGTAAAACCTCAAACGAAAAGCCTCGCTTATCGCCCTGCTGATGTAGAAAATCTGCTATGTTCATATTACCTAAATTCTATGTTTCTTCTTATTTTGGTGCAAATTTACAAAAAAAATAGGGGAAAACCGCATGTTGAACGTAATATTTATAAAGAAAAAACGTATATTATTAGGTGGAGATTGATTTTTGGCATGAAAAAAGAAGATTTCCTGCCGGTAAATGCTACGCTATTCTACAGAAAAGTGATTAAAATTTAAACCTAAAAAATAATGGAACAAAAACAAACAGGCTCTAGAGCCTATCTTATTTCAATTGTGATGGTAGCCGTTTTGGGCGGCTTGCTTTTCGGTTATGATACCGCGGTAATCTCGGGAGCCGAGAAGGGTTTGCAGGCATTCTTCATGGGTGCTGAGGATTTCACCTATACCGATTTCTGGCATGGATTCACTTCTTCCAGTGCTCTGATTGGTTGTATCATCGGTTCGGCGCTTTCGGGTGTGCTGGCTTCTAACTGGGGCCGTAAGCGTTCGCTGATCTTTGCGGGTGTGATGTTCTTCATCTCTGCATGGGGATCTATGTGTCCTGAGTCTTTGGTGTTGCCAAAGGGCGAACCTAATCTTACGCTTCTCATCGTGTTCAACCTCTATCGTGTGATTGGCGGTATCGGTGTGGGTCTGGCATCTGCTGTATGTCCGATGTATATCGGTGAGATTGCGCCTAGCAACATCCGTGGTATGTTGGTCAGCTGGAACCAGTTTGCCATCATCTTCGGTCAGCTGGTGGTTTATTTCGTCAACTTCTTCATTCTTGGCGATCATATTGCTCCTGCTATTCAGAGTGTGGGCAACGGTATGAACCAGATTCTGAATGGTGGCGAGGCTGCCTGGGCTATTGAAACCGGATGGCGCTATATGTTTGGTTCTGAGATGGTTCCTTCGGGTTTGTTTGCTCTGCTTATCTGCTTTGTTCCTGAGACTCCCCGTTATCTTGCCATGGTTGGTCAGGATGCGAAGGCTGAGCGTATCCTGGCTCGCATCAATGGTGCTGACGAGGCTAAGAAGATTTTGGATGACATCAAGAATACGGTTACTGAGAAGAAGGAGAAACTGCTTACTTACGGTGTCCTCTGTATCTTCGTAGGTGTGATGCTCTCTGTATTCCAGCAGGCTGTAGGTATCAATGCCGTGCTCTATTATGCTCCTCGCATCTATGATGCTATGGGCTTTGACAATCCGATGGTATTGACCGTATTCAATGGTATCGTGAACCTCGGTTTCACCTGTGTAGCCATCTTTACGGTAGAGAAGTTGGGACGTAAGCCTTTGCTCATTACCGGTTCTCTGGGCATGGCATTGGGTGCCATCGGTGTAGCCATCACCTTCGGTAATCCTAATCTGCAGTTGTTGTGCATGGTATCCATCATGGTTTATTCTGCATCATTCATGTTCTCTTGGGGACCAATCTGCTGGGTACTTATCGCCGAGGTATTCCCTAATACGATTCGTGGTGCTGCCGTAGCGATTGCTGTAGCCTTCCAGTGGATTTTCAACTGGATTGTTTCTACCTCTTTCGTTCCGATGGCTAACAGCCTGGGCTATTGGTTCACCTATGGCCTGTATGGTGTTATCTGTATCCTCGCTGCCCTCTTTGTATGGAAGCTCGTTCCTGAGACCAAGGGTAAGACGCTGGAGGATATGACCAAGCTTTGGAAGAAAGACTAAGTACTTATTCTGTGAAATATCAAGACCGCCAGGTGTAGAAAGAAACGCCTGGCGGTTTTTCTTGTATGCTCGGCATGAGCTTATTCTAATGGGTGCAAGTCCCTAACGAACCCTAATAGCGGGAATCGTATAGCCAAGAGCAAGGGTGTCCACTGCGAGGTGGAATCTGAAAGAAGCTGGCGGCAAACATCTGACCTAACGTACAGAAACTTCATATAAGGCATTTGACCATGGATGAGATTGCAAGACAAATCAAAGTCCCATAGCTATTCGGAATGGTTGGTGTAAATGAAGTGGGTATAAGCTGGAAAGAATAAGCCCTTATCCGAGGAGGTCTCACGGACGCATGGGTGAAGATGAATAATTCGATGTACAATGACGGAGTAAAGCTTGCCGTGAGAAGTCAGCAGAGGTCATAGTACCCAAGGCACGTGTGCTTATAGGGAAGGACTGAATCGTGCAGTGCAATAGTAAATGAATGTTACCTTGTGAGACACCTCATCAGATGTCCGAAAGGAACTCTCTATCCAAGACGATAGGACGGAATCCGACAATAGGATAGAAGTGATGCTACTCATAGGGATAGCTGAAAACAACTTGCCACACATCGCAAGATGAGAAAGCACGAAACCGCCGTATGCGGAACCGCACGTACGGTGGTGTGGGAGGTCGGTAAATGTGAAAATAGGAGGCAAATGCCTTTTATGATTAGCATTTACCTCCTACCCGATTGTCGTCATATTTCTTTCAGTCAACACTCAACATTCAACATTCAACACTCACCAAGTCTATACGCCACCTGTTCATCGTGGCATATAGACCCTTGTCGTTTTTTATTCATTTTATCCATCGTATTGAATAAAATCAGTACTTTTTTATTCAATACGAATGATATATTGAATATTTTTTGTATCTTTGCCCCGGTTTAATCAATTCATCTGAAGAGAAATGAGAACAATTATCAATAACCAGAAAAAGGAACGGGATATTCTGCTTTCCCGTCCTTATCTTACACGTCATACCCAATATGATGTGGATGAACTGTTGGCAAGCAAGCAAATCAAGTTGATAACGGGGCCTAGAAGAACCGGCAAATCGACAGAGGCTTTGCTGATGCTGAAAGGCAGGAACTTTGCCTATCTGAATTTTGATGACGGCAAACTCCTGAGTGCATGGGACGATGATTTGGTTTGGGAAACGCTACGTGCCGTTTATCCCGACTTCGAGTATCTTCTGCTCGATGAGGTTCAAAATCTGGATGGTTGGGATTTGTGGGTCTCCAAGCTTTACCGCATGGGAATTAACATGGTCATTACGGGAAGCAACGCAAAATTGCTGAGTAGCGAAATGGCAACATTGCTTACAGGCAGATATATACAGATAGAGATGCTGCCTTTCAGTCTTTCTGAATTCTTTATCTGGAACCACAGGAATCTTTCGGAAGTATCAGAGATGAAAGATAGCGTATCCGACCTCTCGCTTATAGCAGACTATCTGCACCATGGTGGTTATCCTGAGACTGTAGCAGCAAGAAGCCTGACCCAAAACTATCTCTCCACACTCTTCGATTCCATCATTTGGAAAGACATTGCCAAGCGCCATAAAGTACGCAATGTGGAGGATTTGAACAATCTGGCCATGTATCTGGTTTCTAACTTCTGCAATCCTTTCAGTGCCAACGAACTGGCAGAAGCGCTGGGATTTTCGAGCGTTGCAACCACCAAGAAGTTCATGGGATTTTTAAGAGAACCCTATCTCCTGTATTATCTGCCACGTTACAACAACAAGTTGAAAATGATGAAGAAAGCTCCACAGAAAGTATATGTGGTTGACAATGGTTTTGTAGAAGCCAGGGCTTTTAGTGTGAGTGAGAACTTAGGCAGGTTATTGGAGAATCAGGTTTTTATAGAGTTGGTTCGCAGGGGATATCATGCCGAAACATCGCTTTTCTATTATCGCTCCCGTAATGACAAGGAGACTGATTTTGTTACAAGGCAGGGTGCTCATGTAGAAAGTCTGATACAAGTATGTTATGACCTCTCTTCCGAACGAACCCTCAAGCGGGAGATAGATAGCATCATAGAATGTGCGGGAGAACTCAAATGCTCCAATCTGATCATTGTCACGATGAATGAGGAAAGGGTAATTGAGAAAAATGGATATAAGGTCAAGGTTTTGCCTATATATAAGTTTTAAGGAGCGTCTGATCTTTGTATATATGCAACAAGGCGCAACCTTCTCACGAAGACTGCGCCTCTAATAGTTTTCTTTTTTTGTTTAATTTTTAAGAGAGTATTAACATATATATATTTGTAAGTGTAAGTTTCTTACTTCTTTTTCCATGCTGGCTGACAGAGGAATGCAATATACTTCTTAGAAGTTGTTGTGCTCTGGAGGTAATCTGTAGGCTTGCCGTCTACATAGATTTGGTTGAGATAAAATGCAAATCCCATCTCCTTGGTAGTGAGCAGACAAACGCCATATTGATATGGGCTATATGTAAATCTCAAAACTACCTTGTGAGCTTCATTATTTTCACCATAAGCGAGATTCAATTCAATATCCGTAGGACAAACATAGAGATATGCTATTTTGTCTGTACTGTTTGGAAGAACCATAAATTTACATGTGATGTCTCTTGGGCTTTCCTTTGCAAGCGCATCAGCGAGAGCTTTATTATTGTAGATATGCTCTGCGATTTTTGCTACAGGAAAGTTTGCTACACGGATGATACTATCGCCATACATGCTGACATTACAATAGGTATCTACAGAGTCTGTCTTGATACTTGTATCGGCTGCATTCTTATGGTCAAATATCAACTTCATGTTGTTATACGAACCCATAGCCATTGTTTTCTGATAAGACAGTTGCTGCTCCTTAGTAAGGTAGCTATAACTGTTATCATCGCCTGTATTACAAGAAGTGAATGCGAAAGCTGCAACGAAGGCAGCTACAATTGAGAATAATTTGATTTTTTTCATTTTACTATTATGTTTTGATTCTTATTTTCTCTTATTTCTCAGCCTAAATGTACCCCGATATGGTTGCCCGAGGCACTTCAGTCCTTGTATAAAACAAGAAAAGGCGGGAAACTTGCATCACTTTTAGTTAATCTCTGTTAATGCTCTTCGCTTGTCCATTTCATAGAGCACTTTTGCCAATGTATCGTAACCTTTGACTTTCAGTTCTTAGTTGTTTGAGCTTTTTACTGTGTTATGTCTAGGTTTGTCCTACATAGCGATGCAAAGTTAGTGTTTTATTTTGAAATGCGCAAGAAATTTATGATTTTCTTTCTCTTTTTCGCATAAAAATACTACTTTTGTGGAGATTTTAGGGATTATTCACCTAAAAGCGGAATGAATAGTGTAGACTCTGAGTCTCATGGAAAATGAATTAATGATGAATCTGATATGAAAAAGAAAGTAGGTACATTTAAGATTTGGCTGTTGGCGATAGCCGCAGTAGTGGCGTTTTCTGTCTTGCCGAAGGTTTCTTCGCTGGCAACAGAAGATCAGGCACTTGTTGTAAAGGAGAATATGCAGGAGGCTGCTGATGCGGGCGATGAATCGTCTGCAGAGAATAAGCAGGAAACTGCTGGAGAGGGTGCGAATCTGGAGGCGCAGGGGCTGGAGATTCCGGTATCTAAGGTAAAGGTATCTGAAACCATCAAGCATCGGTTGGCTTATACGGTATCTTATAATCATGATACGCGACAGCCGAATTGGGTAGCCTGGGTGCTGACGGGTGAGCATGCATCTGGTAAGTTGCCGCGCGGTAAGTTTGCGGATGATGAGGAGATGCCGGCACCCGTGGGTACTTTGGCGGATTATTACAACAGTGGTTTGGACAGGGGACACATGTGTCCGGCTGGTGACAACAAATGGAGTCAGCAGGCGATGGATGAATGTTTCCTGATGACCAATATGTGTCCGCAGAACCACAGTCTGAATGCGGGGGTATGGAACACGATAGAGCAGCAGTGCCGCAACTGGGCGAAGCAGTATGGCAAGGTTTATATTGTCTGCGGACCGATATTTCTGAATAAGCAGCATCGCAAGTTGGGTAAAAACAAGGTGGTAGTGCCTGATGCCTTCTTCAAAGTGGTTCTTCATACGGGCAAGAATCCGCAAGCCATCGGCTTTATCTGCCGTAACCAGTCGCAGAAAGGCAGAAAGAAGACGGAATTCGTAAATTCAGTAGATGAAGTGGAGCGTATCACCGGCTATGATTTCTTCCCTCAGCTTCCGGATGATGTTGAGAAGAGGGTAGAAGCTAAGGCTGAAATGTTTTAATAATTCAAGTTTCGAAAGTGAGGGAATTGACAGAAGTTAAAGAAGTTATCACTCCCTACGGTCGTTCGGGAAGTGAAGAGACAATAGTTATTTTACGTAAAACGTAGGACATTTGTCCCTTAACTTCCCTTAACTTCCCTCTAACTTCCCTTAACTTCCCCACTTGCGAAAGTTCAGTTTTAATAACAAAAAAAGGCTTTCCGTAATGGAAAGCCTTTTTCTTGAAGATCTGTGACTCGCATGGGGCTCGAACCCATGACCCCAACATTAAAAGTGTTGTGCTCTACCAGCTGAGCTAGCGAGTCAATCTTCTGCTTTATGTTTCAAAAGCGAGTGCAAAGGTACGGCAAAAATCTGAAATAACCAAATATTTTGCCATATTTTTACTGATTTTCTTCATTTTTATCCGAAATTGGGACATTTTCGCCCGTTTCTTCATGATATTGCGGCTTCTCTTTCGTTACATACCGCTGCCAGTAGGCTATGATGAGCGTTGTGAGCGGAAGGGCTACAATCAATCCCAGGAAGCCCAGAAGTGCACCCCAAACCGAGAGACTCAAGAGGAGAATGGCTGGGTTCAATCCCATCGCCTTACCCATGATCTTCGGGGTAACTACCATGTCGGTGATGACCTGCACCACACAGAACACCAGAACAGCCAGACCGAATACCAGCCAGAAATTCTGACCTGTGTCGGCTGCCTTCAGCATGGCAAGGAATGCCGTAGGGATGAGGGCGAAGGTATGGAGATACGGAACCAGGTCCATGATGCCGATGAGAATGCCCAGACCTATCGCCATCGGGAAACCGATGATGGTAAAACCGATGCAGAACATGATGCCCATACAGAGCGCTACCAGTCCCTGACCACGGATATAGTTGTTGAGCTCGCGCTCCACATCCTTCATCAGCGCACTCCAGAACGGACGGTTCTTCTTAGGGAAGATTCTCACCCAGTTAGCTGTCAGTGTCTCATAATCGAGCAGGATGAAGAACATATATAATAAGGTAATCATCGATGCCACGATACTCATCAGTACCGTTGCCGTCTGGCTGACTACCGAGAAGACCTTAGGCATGGTGGTCTTGATGGCATCGCTGAAGTCCTTGCTTTTCAGAAAATGCTCTATCTGTTCCTGGTTGGCCTGCAACCAGTCTTTGATCAGCGCCGTCAGGTTGTTGGTATGAGTCGTCTGATGCAGCCATCGTGTCAACACCTCACCGAGTTTGTCAAACTGGTCAATCATCGGAGGGATGATGAGCCACAGCACGCCTCCTATAACAGCGATGGCAGTTCCCATGGCGATGAGGATAGACAGCGCACGTATTCTGACGTGGAGTTTGTTTTCGATAAACTTCACGACCGGATAGAGCAGGTAAGCGAAAAACCATGCAATGAAGAATGGCAGCAGTACGCTGCTCAGATAATTGGTCATGTAGAGCACGCCCAGTACGATGAGGGTAACACCCGCCCATCTTATAAATTTATCAAATGTAATCTCCTTTCCCATAACTGTTCCTTTTGTTATAATTTTTCGTTAAGAATCGCCTTCTGGTAGCATTCTCTGCAGAGTGGCTCGTATTCATCTTTTTCGCCCAGAAGCACCCGCTTGTCGTTATTGACCAACCGGTGGCTCACATAGGCAACCGATCCGCACTTTACGCAGATGGCATGAACCTTGGTCACCTCGTCGGCGATGGCACAGAGAGCAGGAATCGGACCGAAGGGAACTCCCTTGAAGTCCATATCCAGTCCTGCCACGATGACTCTCACGCCACGGTTGGCGAGTTCGTTGCATACCTCCACGAGCCCATTGTCCAGGAACTGGGCTTCATCGATACCCACCACGTCGATATCAGAAGCCAATAGCAGTATCGATCCAGAGGACTCAATAGGAGTAGACCGGATAGAGTTCAGATCATGGCTCACTACATCTTCCTCGGAGTAACGAGTGTCAAGCGCCGGCTTAAAGATTTCCACCTTCTGCTTGGCGAACTTCGCACGCTTCATTCTTCGGATCAATTCCTCTGTTTTTCCGGAGAACATCGATCCGCACACCACTTCAATTCTTCCGGGACGGTGTGCCTCCCCAATTAGATTTTCTGTCATTTCGGGGGCAAAATTAATAATAAGGTTTTAAAAAATGCAAAGAAACGCGTTTTTTTTTTGCTATGAAAGATTAATTAACTACATTTGCGGTCAGTATGGGCACATTATACATCGTTCCGACTCCAGTTGGTAACATGGAGGACATGACAATGCGAGCCATTCGCATACTGAAAGAAGCGGATTTGGTACTCGCTGAGGACACTCGAACATCGAGTGTTCTGCTGAAGCATTTCGATATTAAAAATCGATTAGTGGCTCACCATAAGTTTAACGAACATGGCACATCTTCTGCCATCGTAGAGCGACTGAAGGGTGGCGAAACCATTGCCTTGATCAGCGATGCCGGAACACCGGGTATCAGCGATCCTGGTTTTTACCTCGCCCGCGAGGCAGCCAAGGCAGGCATCACGGTGCAGACTTTGCCTGGACCTACGGCATGCATACCGGCCATCGTTTCATCGGGTTTGCCATGCGACCGTTTCTGCTTCGAAGGATTCATTCCGCAGAAAAAGGGCAGACAGACCTATCTTGAGTCATTGAAGGATGAGGTGCGCACCATGATTTTCTATGAGTCGCCTTATCGTGTGGTGAAAACCTTGCAGCAGTTTGCCGAGGTTTTCGGGGATGACAGACAGGTGAGCTGTTGTCGTGAAATATCCAAACTCCACGAGGAGAGTGTGAGGGGTACGCTTGCCGAGGTTATCGCTCATTTTGAGGAGACAGAACCAAGGGGCGAATTTGTCATCGTATTGGCAGGAAAAGATCCTAAACAGCTCAAGGAGGAGATGAAGGAAAAGAAGCGTGAAGAGCGCAGGCAGAAGAAAAACGGGGCTCGCAGGGATGAAGAAAGTAATGAATAAAGTATAGGAAGCGACGCGTTTTACGCGAAAAGATAATTTTTTAAATCAAATATTAAAAAGGAAAATGATTATGAAAAAGCTATTATTTGCGGCATGTTTAGCTGCTTTTTGCTTGACCAGTTGCAACAACGGCAAGAACAACACCCAGGATTTGGCAAATCAGCAGAATGATTCGCTAAACAGTATCATCGCTCAGAAGGATAGCGAAATTAACGATATGATGGGTACATTGAATGAAATCCAGGATGGTCTGAACCAGATCAGTGAGGCTGAGCACAGGGTAACTCTCCTGAAGAACGGTGAGGGTGTCAGCAAGAGACAGCAGCTCAAGGAGAATGTTCAGTTCATCGCTACCCGTATGCAGCAGAACCGCGAACTCCTGGCTAAACTGCAGAAGCAGATGGCTAACAGCTCTTTGCAGGCTGACCAGTTGAAGAAGACCATCGCAAACCTTCAGGAGCAGATTGCACAGAAGGATAAGGAACTTCAGGCGCTTCGCGAGGAGTTGGATAAGAAGGATATTCATATTGCAGCGCTCGACGAGACTATCAACAATCTGAATACCAAGACCGCTCGTCTTACTACTGAAAGCAACCAGAAGACAGAGACAATCAATGCACAGGACAAGCAGCTCAACACTGCCTGGTACGTATTCGGTACCAAGAAGGAGTTGAAGGAGCAGCATATCATGGAAAAGGGTAAGGTAATGACCGGCAATTTCAACAAGAGTTATTTCACCAAGGTTGATATCCGCAACATTTCTGAAATCAAGTTGATGTCAAAGTCGGCTAAGTTGCTCACTACCCACCCATCCAGCTCTTATGCATTGGTACGTGATGCTAACAAGCAGTATACACTCCGCATCACCAATCCACAGATTTTCTGGAGCACCAGCAAGTATCTTGTAGTGCTCGTTAAGTAATTATCTCTTTCTCTGAAAGAAATCCTGCATGAGTGCGCGGCACTCATCTTCCAATACGCCCGATGTAACTGTCGTCTTAGGATGCAGTGCATCGGGCGCATATTTTGTATACCCCCTTTTCTCGTCGCTGGCACCATATACCACGCGGCTGATCTGTGCCCATCCCAGCGCTCCGGCGCACATCACGCAGGGTTCTACCGTAACGTAGAGGGTACAGTCTTTCAGGTATTTTCCTCCCAGCATGTTGGCTCCCGAAGTGATGGCCTGCATTTCGGCATGAGCCGTAACATCGGTCAGCATCTCCGTAAGATTGTGGGCACGCGATATGATCCGGTCTTTACAAACGATGATGGCGCCTACCGGAATCTCATCTTCATCGAATGCCGCCTGAGCCTCCATCAGGGCACGGCGCATGTATGCTTCGTCTTTTTTCTTGATATCTTCCATTGTTTTTCGTGCAAAATTACATAAAAAAGTTTGAAGTGTGGACTTTTTTTGTTATTTTTGCAAGGTAAAAGCATCTTTTGATGCAAAATAAAGAAAATAGACTATGGCAGAGCATAATGAATTAGGCAAATGGGGAGAAGACGAGGCTACGCTCTATCTCGAGAATGAAGGCTATGTCGTCATTGACAGAGACTGGAAAGCCGGCAAGCGGGATCTGGATATCCTTGCCGTTTCGCCGGATGGTAAGACGCTGGTTGTGGTAGAGGTCAAGACCCGTTCGGGTGAAGAATACCAGCAGCCCGAGGAAGCCGTAGATGTCAGGAAGATGCGTAATCTGGCAATAGCCGCCAATACTTACGTCAAGGAACAGAAGGTGGAAAAAGAACTTCGCTTTGATATTGTTACCGTGGTAGGGGTAGGGCATCAGGTGAAACGCATCGAGCATCTTGTGGATGCCTTCAACCCGTTGCTGATTGGATAACCCGTTGTGATTCGCTATACATTATTATATAGACATGGAAAAGAAGATTATACGATTAAAGGAAGTGGATTCCACGAATACCTTCCTGAAGAATTTGGATACTTACGATGAAGATGCGCTGACCATTGCCATTGCTGATTATCAGACAGCAGGCAGGGGACAGGGCGTGCATACCTGGGAGAGTGAGCCGGGCAAGAACCTCCTCTTCAGTATGATGATGTGTCCTAAGTGGGTACCTTTGCGCCAGCAGTTCCTCCTTTCCGAGGCTGGTGCGCTCGCCGTGAAGGACGCTCTTGATTCCTATACGGACGGCATTACGCTGAAATGGCCGAATGATGTGTACTGGTATGACAAGAAAATCAGTGGCACGCTGATAGAGACTGCCATCGACTCCAAGGGCATCAAGCGCTGCATCTTCGGTATCGGTATTGATGTCAATCAGACTGAGTTCCACAGCGATGCGCCCAACCCTGTATCTCTGGCTCAGATTCTGGGTCATGAGGTGGATAGGGAAGAGGTGCTGCAGAAGGTGATTGAGGCTTTCTGCAAATACTACGAACTTCTGCGTCGTGCCGACTATATGGATGTGTCGGGCATCTATCATCTTTCTCTCTACCGTCGCAAGGGCTATCACTGGTATGAGGATAAGGACGGTAAGTTCGAGGGCGCCTTCGTAGAGGTGGAGGACGATGGTCATCTCATCCTTCATGACAAGAAGGGAGTGATACGCTCGTATGCGTTCGGAGAAATCAAGTTCCTGATTAATAGTTTATAGTTAATAGTTAATAGTTAATAGTTTATAGGAGGCTACGCCCTATAAACTGTTAACTGTAAATTGTAAATTAAAATAAAATGGCAAAGTTTAAAAGAATTCTTTTGAAATTGAGCGGCGAGAGTCTGATGGGCAAGCAGAGCTTCGGCATCGACCCAGAGCGCCTGAGTGATTATGCTAAGCAGATAAAGGAGGTCCATGAGATGGGCGTTCAGATAGGCATTGTGATTGGTGGTGGTAACATCTTCCGCGGTTTGAGCGGAAGCCAGAAGGGTTTCGACCGTGTCAAGGGCGACCAGATGGGTATGTGTGCTACCGTTATCAATTCCCTGGCATTGAGCAGCGCACTCGGAGCCTTGGGCGTTAAGAACAAGGTGCTTACTGCCATCCGCATGGAGCCTATCGGCGAATTCTACACCAAGTGGAAGGCGATTGAGGCGATGGAGGCAGGCTATATCTGCATCTTCTCTGCAGGTACAGGTAGTCCATACTTCACTACCGATACCGGTTCTTCTCTCCGCGGTATCGAAATCGAGGCTGACGTGATGCTCAAGGGTACCCGTGTAGACGGCATCTATACCGCTGACCCAGAGAAGGATCCTACAGCTACCAAGTTCAAGGACATCACCTATGATGAGATTTATACCAAGGGCTTGAAGGTAATGGATTTGACTGCTACCACCATGTGTAAGGAAAACAACCTTCCTATCTACGTGTTCAATATGGATGTTGTAGGTAACCTCAAGAAGGTGATGGATGGAGAGGAGATCGGTACGCTCGTACACAACTAAACTTCTCTCAACAGGAAGAAAAAACAAATGCGACTGGATTCACATCTAGCCGCATTTTTCAATTAACAATCTTACTAAAACTGTATATCCCAATAAAGGGAATTTCTTCTATTTCGTCTTCTTCAGATAAATAATCGCCGAGATGATGACGTATGCCACGATGACAAGCCACCAGCCAGTGAGGAAACCGGTCAGACCATCGAGTGCTACCGAAGTAGCGAGGATGATGATGGTGAGCGCGGCAAAGCCATATTTTACCTCATTGCCCTTGAAACCCCACTGCTTGAACTTCAAGGCGAAAAGAGGCATCTCGCAAACCAGCAGATAGCTGGTGATGAGAATCAGAGCCAGAATGATGAATACCGACCATGAATATCCTTCGAGCCAGCTTGGATTGAACACAATCAGCGAACCCCAGAACAGGGCGTTGGCTGGTGTTGGAACACCGATGAAAGAGGTAGTCTGGCGCTCATCAAGATTAAACTTAGCCAGTCGCAATGCCGAGAAGGCTGCGATGATGAAGGCTGCGTAAGGCAGCCATGGGCGCAAAGGCTCCAGAAAACCCGGATATTCCATCACAAAGAGTTGTGAGAATACGATGGTGGCAGGAGCCACACCGAAGGTTACGTCATCTGCCAGCGAATCGAGCTCCTTGCCTATTGGCGATGAAACGTACAGCAGGCGGGCGCTCATGCCGTCAAAGAAGTCGAATACGGCTCCGATGATAATCCATAACAATGCCATCCTTGGGTTCCCGCCGAAGGCAAACGATGTTGCAATGCAGCCCGAAACCAGGTTGCAGCAGGTTATCGTGTTTGGAATATGTTTTTTGATACTCATTTCTTTACAGTATATTATGATAGAGTGAAAGCCGGAAGTATGTTCCGGCTTGCCCTCTATCTGTCAATATGTTATTTCAATTTAGCGATGATGGTCTGGTCGCCAGTAGTTGACTGTCCCATCTTTACGCATACTTCTGTACCTACAGGCAGGTAGACATCCACGCGTGAACCCAGCTTGATGAATCCCAGGTGCTCGTCGATGAAGCATTCTTCCCCTTCCTTGGCATAGGTTACGATGCGGCGTGCCACTGCACCGGCAATCTGTCGGCAGAGTACATCCACTCCCTCAGGTGTGGTAATCATCACGTCGGCATGCTCGTTTTCCTCGCTAGCCTTAGGCAGCCATGCCTTGTGGTAGTTGCCGTCCACATGCTTCACGAATTTTACCTTACCATCCACCGGGAACCAGTTGGCATGAACATTCCAGAGGCTCATGAAGATGGAAATCATCAGGCGGCGGTCACCGAAGTAGGGAGCATTCTCCACCTCTTCTATCACCACAATCTTTCCGTCGGCTGGTGCTACTACCAGTTTCGAAGTATCCTCTACGTTGAGGTATCTGATAGGACAACGGTAGAAGTTGAGCACGATACCATATACCGTACCGAACACAACAACAAAAGCCCAGAACGGAATCTTGTTGTCTAGGGTTGTCCACAATATAGCCGCAATGGCTACTAACGCTATCGCTCCGGTAACCAGCTGATCGGTACCTTCGCGGTGCAATCTTATCTTTTTTAATTTCTTTATTTTCTGTCCCATATTTTAGGATTAAGTTTTTATTGGTGCAAAGGTACGTCATTTTTATCACTTTTGCAAATTTTTTGTGGGTTTCTTTTACCTTTTTCAATATTTTCGCATATTTCTTTTGGCTTTTTCAATATTTCGCCGTAACTTTGTTGTCAAAATTTGAATTTTAAACAGATAATGGAAGATTTTGTTCATTTGCATGTACACACCCAATACTCCATCCTCGACGGCCAGTCGAAGATACCGCATCTGGTAGATAAGGCCATCAAGGACGGCATGAAGGGTATGGCGGTAACCGACCACGGTGTGATGTTCGGCATCAAGGAACTCACCGACTATTGCGGCAAGATTAATAAAGACCGCAAGAAGGAGGGACTCGAACCTTTCAAGCCTATCATAGGCTGCGAGATGTATGTGGCACGCCGAACCAAAGCCGACCGAGAGAAGGATAAGGGCGATATGAGCGGTTATCACCTCATTGTACTTGCCAAGAATTATAATGGATACAAGAACCTCATCAAGCTGGTGAGCAATTCGTGGGTGGATGGTTACTACATGCGCCCACGAACCGACCGTGCCGATCTGGAGAAGTATCACGAAGACCTCATCGTCTGTTCGGCATGTATTGCAGGCGAGGTGCCATCCAAGATTCTGCATGGTGACCTGGAAGGAGCCCGCGAGGCTTGCCAGTGGTACCACAACCTCTTTGGCGATGATTACTATCTCGAGCTCCAGCGCCATAAAGTGCCCGATGATCCCAGTCTGCTTGCCAACCGAGAGACTTACGAGTTGCAGCAGCGTGCCAACAAGGAACTCATCAAGATGGCAAGGGAGTTTAACATCAAACTGGTGTGCACCAACGACTGCCACTTCGAGGATAAGGAGACTGCCGAGGCTCACGACCATCTGCTCTGTATCGCTACCGGCAAGGATCTCGACGACCCTAACCGTATGCGCTATTCCAAGCAGGAATGGTTCAAGACCCGCCAGGAGATGAACGATGTGTTCTCGGATATCCCCGAAGCGCTTTCCAATACCCTCGAAGTATTGGATAAGGTGGAGATTTACAGCATCGATCATGGTCCTATCATGCCTTTCTTCCCGATTCCGGAGAGTTTCGGTACCGAGGAGCAGTTGCGGCAGAAGGTATCAGAAGAAGACCTCTACAAGGAGTTTACCTCTGATGAGAACGGCAAGAACCCGCTGCCACCAGAGGAAGGTCAGAAGGTAATCGACCGATTGGGCGGTTACGATAAGATATACCGTATCAAGTTTGAGGCAGAATATCTGCGCCACCTTGCCTACGAGGGAGCCAAAAAGCTTTATGGCGACCCGCTGCCCGAGGATGTAGACGAGCATGTAAACTTCGAGCTCCATGTGATGAAGACCATGGGTTTCCCGGGCTACTTCCTCATCGTGTCAGACTTCATCAGGGCGGCGCGCGAGGAACTCGGCGTGATGGTGGGCCCGGGACGTGGATCTGCGGCAGGTTCGGTGGTGGCTTACTGCTTGGGCATTACCAAGATTGACCCATTGAAGTACGACCTCCTGTTTGAGCGTTTCCTGAACCCAGACCGTGTGAACCTTCCGGATATTGATACCGACTTTGATGATGACGGCCGAGGCAAGGTGCTGAGATGGGTAATGGATAAGTACGGTCATGAGAACTGTGCCCATATCATTACCTACGGTTCCATGGCGACGAAGAACTCCATCAAGGATGTGGCGCGTGTAGAGAAGTTGCCGTTGGATAAGGCGAATGCACTCTGCAAGGCTATCCCAGACCGTTTGCCTGACGGTGCCAAGATGAACCTGACCAATGCCATCAAATATACCCCAGAGCTGCGCGAGGCAGAGTTCTCCAACGATCCCCGCGAGAGCAATACCATCAAGTATGCCAAGATGCTCGAAGGAACCATCCGAGGCACGGGTATCCATGCCTGCGGATTCATCATCTGCCGCGACCCTATCAGCAACTGGGTGCCTGTATCTACTGCCGATGACCCTGATTTCCCGGGACTGAAGACGGCGGTAACGCAGTACGACGGCCATGTCATCGAGACCACCGGTCTGATTAAGATGGACTTCCTGGGCTTGAAGACCCTCTCCGAGATGAAGGAGGCATGCAAGGTTATCAAGCAGACTACGGGCGATGTCGTTGACCTCGATACCATCCCTATCGATGACGAGCTGACCTATCAGCTCTATCAGCGCGGTCAGACCATCGGAACCTTCCAGTTCGAGTCGCCGGGTATGCAGAAGTATCTCCGTGAGCTGAAGCCTACGGTGTTCGAGGACCTCATCGCCATGAACGCCCTCTACCGTCCGGGACCTATGGATTACATCCCTGACTTCATTGCCCGCAAGAACGGCAAGCAGGCGATTACCTACGATATCCCGTGTATGGAGAAGTATCTGAAGGATACCTACGGCATCACGGTTTATCAGGAGCAGGTGATGCTTCTTTCCCGTCAGTTGGCGAGCTTCACCCGAGGCGAGTCTGATGCGCTGCGTAAGGCGATGGGTAAGAAGAAAAAGGCCATCGTAGATGCGATGAAGCCTAAGTTTATCAAGCAGGGACAGGAGAACGGCCACGACCCGAAGGTGCTGGAGAAGATATGGGGCGACTGGGAGAAGTTTGCTTCCTACGCCTTCAACAAGTCTCATGCCACCTGTTATTCGTGGGTAGCCTACCAGACTGCCTATCTCAAGGCGCACTATCCTGCCGAATACATGGCGGCGCTGATGACCCGACGCTTTGCACAGATTACCGAAATCACCAAGCTGATGGAGGAGTGCCAGTCGATGGGCATCAAGACCTTGGGACCGGATGTGAACGAGAGTTACCGCGTGTTCGGTGTGAACGAGCATGGAGAGATACGTTTCGGTCTTTCAGCCATCAAGGGTATGGGTGCTCCGGCAGCCGATGCCATCGTGGCAGAGCGACTGAAGAACGGACCTTATAAAACCATCTTCGATTTTGCCGAGCGCGTAGATTACTCCAGCGTGAACCGCAAGGCTTTCGAAACCTTGGCGCTGAGTGGCGGTTTCGACAGCTTCGGCATCCGTCGCGAACAGTTCTTCGGCAAGAACAACAAGGGCGAAACCTTCCTCGATACGCTGGTGCGCTACGGTCAGCTCTTCCAGCAGGAACAGCACGAGGCAGCCAACTCACTCTTTGGCGGTACCGAGGCGATAGAAATAGCTACGCCGCCTATTCCTGATGCAGAGAGCTGGAGCACCATCGAACGTCTGAACCGTGAGCGCGAGCTTGTGGGCATCTATCTTTCTGCCCATCCGCTCGATGAGTACAGCATTATCCTCAACTCCCTCTGCAATACCCATTGCTCTGAACTGGGCGACAAGCAGGAGCTGGCAAAGAAGGAGGATGTGGTGCTGGGCGGCATCATCACGGGTGTGAAGTCGAAGTTTACCAAGACGGGCAAGCCGTGCGGTTTCGTTACGCTCGAAGACTTTGAGGGCTCAGGCGAGCTGGCTCTCTTTGGCGAGGACTGGGGCAAGTGGCGCGGCATCATGGTTGAAGGCAGCACCATCTACATCACCGCCAAGTGCGTTTCCCGTTACGGCAATGCCAACTATCTCGATTTCCAGATAGGCAATGTGGAGTATCTGCAGACGGTCAAGGAGAACCGCATCGACCGCTTTACCATCAATGTGGAGAGCGATGCGATAGATGAAACGATGGTTAGCGACCTGCAGACCATTCTGGAGAATGACGAGGGCAAGGCGCAGCTCTTTTTCCAGATACATGATGTAGACAGCAATACCTATTTGCTGATGCGTGCCCGTGAGCATACGGTGGGTGTGGGCCATGCCCTCATCCAGTATATCGAGCAGCATCCTAAGATGAGCTATCAGATCAATTAGAGATAATTTTGTTTAATATTTAAAAGTTTAGAAAAATGGAAGTAACAATTACAACCGAGAATTTCGAGAGCTACAAGAATGGCGAACTGCCATTGGTAGTAGATTTGTGGGCAACATGGTGCGGTCCTTGCCGCCAGATTGCTCCTATCGTATCAGAACTTGCTGAGGAGTTTGACGGCAAGTTGGTAGTAGGCAAGTGTGATGTAGAGGAGAACGACGACATCGCTATGGAGTTTGGTGTCCGTAACATCCCTACCATCCTCTTCTTCAAGGGTGGCCAGCTGGTAGACAAGTTTGTTGGCGCAACCTCTAAGGCAACCCTCACCGAGAAGTTCCAGGCTCTCCTGTAATCAGCCTGGATAGGAAATGATAAAAGCATCTGGCTTGAGAAAACATATTTTCAGCCAGATGCTTTTTTTTTGTTCGGGGCTGTCGGTGACTTACCATTCTACGCTTCTTGTTCCGTCTTCTTCTACGGTGATAGTCACTTTGGTGCAGTCTTCCGGCAGCAGTTCTTCTATCAGTTCCGGCCACTCCAGAAAACAGAGGTTGCCGCTGTAGAAATAATCTTCGTAGCCCATATCGTATACCTCATCGAGTTTCTTGATGCGGTAGAAATCGAAGTGGTAGACAGGTGAGCCGTCGCCCGCTGTATATTCGTTTACGAGGGCGAAGGTAGGAGAAGTGATGACATCTTCTACGCCCAGTTCTTCGCAAATGGCTTTTACAAATGTTGTCTTTCCGGCTCCCATCTTGCCATAGAAGGCAAAGACCTTGCCGTCGCCCATGTTCTGCAGAAATTCCTTGGCTGCTTCATGGATCGTGTCTAATGAGTCAATTTTTATCTTCATATATTTACTTTGAATTAATTTATTCTAGCTAGGAGTTAAGGAGTTAAGAAGTTAAAGGAGTTAAGACGTATGTCTTGTTGCCTAAGAACAACGCCTGAAGACTATTGTCTTAACTCCTTTAACTCCTTTAACTCCTTTAACTCCTTTAACTCCTTTAATTCCTTTAACTCCTTTTTCTCGGTGTCAGCGTGATGAGCGGAATGAGCATTTCCTCCATCGAGATGCCGCCGTGCTGGAAGGTATCCTTGTAGTATTGCACATAATAGTTGTAATTATTCGGATAGGCGAAGAAACTGTCGCCCGTGGCAAATACATACGAGGTACTCAGGTTAGGTGCCGGCAACTGGGCACGCTGAGGCTCCTTGATGGTGAAAACTTCCTTGCTCTGGTAAGCCAGATTCTTGCCCAGCTTGTAGCGCAGGTTGGTGTTCGTATTGCGGTCGCCTACAATCTTGATTGGTTTCGATGCCCTGATGCTGCCGTGGTCGGTGGTGAGCACTACCTGGTAATCGCTCTGCGAAAGGAGCTTGAAGAGCTCGGAGAGAACCGAATGGCGGAGCCAGCTCTGCGTGATGCTGCGGTAGGCACTCTCGTTGTTGGCAAGCTCGCGCACCATCTTAGATTCGGTACGCGCGTGAGAGAGCATGTCGATGAAGTTAATCACCAGCACGTTCAGGTCGTTGTTCCGGCATTCGTTGTAATGCTCCAGGAAGCGGTCGGCACCCTGCGAATCGTTCACCTTGTGATAACTGAAGGTATAGTGCTTTCTGAATCGCTCTATCTGGGTCTGTATCAGCGGCGCCTCGTTGAGGTTCTTGCCTTCCTCCTCGTCCTCATCTACCCAGAGGTCAGGGAACATTTCGGCTATCTTGTTCGGCATCAGGCCGCTGAAGATGGCGTTGCGTGCATATTGCGTGGCGGTAGGAAGGATGCTCATGTAGAGCTGCTCGTCGATGTCGAACAGGTCGCCGATGTCTTCAGCCAGCATGCGCCACTGGTCATAGCGGAAGTTATCTATCACAATCAGGAACACCTTCTTGCCCTCATCGAGCAGCGGGAATATCTTGCGCTTGAAGATGTCGGGACTCATCAGATGGCGGTCTCTGTTGTCGGGACTCACCCAGTCGAGATAGTTCTTGGCTATGTATTTGGCGAAACCCTGGTTAGCCTCTTCCTTCTGCATGCCCAGCATCTCTGCCATCGGACTTGCCGTATCGCTCAGCTTCAGTTCCCAGCTTACCAGTCGCCTGTAAATCTCCATCCAGTCTTCCGCCGTTCTGCATTCCATCATCTGCATGGCTATCTGCTGGTAGTCCTGCTGGTATCCGCTCTGCGTCACCTCCGCCACGATGTCTTTGCGGTGGATGTTCTTCTTGAGCGAGAGCAGAATCTGGTTCGGGTTTACGGGTTTGATCAGATAGTCGGCTATCTTTGAACCGATTGCCTGGTCCATGATGTTTTCTTCTTCGCTCTTGGTACACATCACTACCGGTGTGGCAGGCTGGATGTCCTTGATGCGTAGCAGGGTTTCCAGTCCGCTGAGTCCCGGCATCATCTCATCGAGCAGGATGAGGTCGAAGGTCTGCTGGCGGCAAAGTTCAATGGCATCAGGGCCGTTGCTTACCGTCTGCACCTCGTATCCTTTCTTTTCCAGAAAGATGATGTGTGCCTTGAGAAGTTCTATCTCGTCGTCTATCCAAAGTAATAATCCGTTGCTCATATTTTATATCCTTTTTCTTTTCGGGGTGCTAAAGTACAAAGAAAAATGGAATGAGGAACACGACTTCGCGTTAAAGAGAGTTAATGATGAAGATTCTTTGGTACTTTTTATGAAAACGTTTGTATTACTTTGTGACAAAACCTAAAGACATAGGTTATTTGAAACTTATTTGTATAACTAAACATAAGCATTATGATCAGACGCAATTACTTGAAAAGTTTGTCTATTTAGCAATAATACGACCGGGAATCCGTTTTTTATGGTAAGGTAATTCATAAAAACGAACAATAAAATAACGAAGAATACAAGAAACAATGCTCAAGATAGTAATGATTATGCTATGCGGAATAGGTACCGGCTATCTGCTCCGCAACAAGAAAATGAGTTTTATCGGCCGTATCATCACGGCGCTGATATGGGTACTCCTGTTCCTGCTCGGTATCGAGGTAGGTTCTAACCCTCGTATCATCAGCGGTCTTCAGACCCTGGGACTTGAGGCGATAGCCCTGACCTTGGGAGGCAGTCTGGGTAGTACACTCTTTGCTTGGGCATTGTGGAAGTATGTTACAGCAAAGCAGGCTAAATCGTCGGCTCACACTGAAATCGGGAAAGGAGGCAAGGCATGAAAGGCAGTTTGATTATCGTAAGCTTCTTTGTTCTGGGTATCATCGTAGGCTTGTGTGATGTGATTCCGGCAGGTCTTCTGGATAGCGACGTGAGCTATTGTGCACTCTGCTGCCTGATGTTCTGCGTAGGTATCAGCATCGGTTGCGATACCTCTGTGCTGAAGAGTTTCAGGAAGGTGAATCCCCGTCTGATGATGCTCCCTGTGATGACCATTCTGGGTACGCTGGCAGGTTGTGCCGCCGTATCTCTCATCTTGAGCCACCGCCAGCTTACCGATTGTCTGGCAATCGGTTCAGGATTCGGATATTACTCTCTTTCGAGTATCTTCATCACCGAATACCGGGGCGCCGAACTGGGAACCATCGCCCTTCTTGCCAACATCTGCCGCGAGATTCTCACCCTGCTGTGTGCTCCGCTGCTGGCAAAATACTTCGGCAAACTGGCACCTATCAGTGTAGGTGGAGCCACGACCATGGATACAACGTTGCCTATCATCACCCGATATTCGGGCGAGAGTTTCATTATCGTTTCCATCTTCCATGGCTTCTGTGTCGACTTTTCTGTACCCTTCCTGGTTACTTTCTTCTGTTCTTTGTAGAAATAGCTAAAAGCAGTTCTTAAGACCTAAATAAAAAAGCCCCCGATGCGTTATGCACCGAGGGCTTTGCTATGTCGAATCAAAATTTAAAAAACATCATTTTTTTACCTTTAAAGAGCAGCCTTGCTGGCTTGACATCCCGCTAGGCCTTTTTACCTTTTTACCCTTTTACCTTTTTACCTTTATAAGGTGCAGCTGGTAACTCCGAGCGTAGTAGCGATGGCTGTAAGGACGGAGATTGCAA
>OODO01000386.1_pt1 | contig 43139 bp, 28 predicted proteins | sample 1671261 | NCBI WGS metagenome assembly OODO01 (sample SAMN06348138, study PRJEB24527) | human gut metagenome | biome: human gut; feature: ankylosing spondylitis patient; material: feces | host: Homo sapiens | place: China | collected 2015-10 | reverse complement strand
GAGGTGTAATGCGCGGAACAGGTTTGCCGTACGCCTTCTCAAACTTTCCCTGCACGCCACGCATATAGTTTTCCAAGTGCATTGCCACCTTCGGCATTCCGGACTTGTCCAGAAAGAGGAATCCGCTGCAACCATCCACCAGCGCTTCCACTTTCGTGGACGCTCTGGCTTTTACTACACGCCGCAATGCTGCACAAACGGTATCTGTCATGGGAACATTGCGGATACCGCTTTTGGTTTTCGGCGGTGTGACAAAGTAGGGCTTTTCAGCCGTCCGGCAAAGCTGCCGCCGCACATGGATACAATGCCGCTCAAAGTCGATATCTGCTCGTGTCAGGCCATACAACTCGCTCACCCGCAAGCCGGTTCCCATAAGAATGACGATATCATCATAATAGTTGCCGCCGTAGTCCTGAACGAATTGCAGATATTTCTCCTGCTGTTCTCTGGTCAGGGCATTGCGCACATAAGCGTCCTTCGGCACAACATCCGACAGCTTGAACTTGAATGGATTCTTGCGGATGATGTCATCCTCCACCGCCATCTCAAACGCCGGTCTGACAACGCTTTGCAGAATTCCTATGGTGTTTTGCTTGAAGCCGCTGTCATGCAGAAACACAAACCAGCCTTTTGCATCGGACAATTTTACCGTCTTGATGGCTTTTTGCCCGAAGGGGTCGGCATGGATTCGCTTGACCGCCGTGTTGTACGACCGAAGTGAATTGGGTTTCAACCCACGTTTCAGGTTCATATAGCGGTCAACCAGATCAGCCACTGTCATCTCTCCAGCGGCGTAGTCGATGCCGTCTGCCAGATCGCGCAACAGTTCTTCCTCTTTTTTCCGCAGCTCTGTCAGGGATTTAGCGTAAATACAACGCCGTTTCTTGTGGATATCGGTATAACGATAGTCGTAGGTGCCATTTGCTCTCTGGCTTTCGCCATCCTTCAAAACACGGCCCTTGCTATCCTTGCGCTTTTCAGGCATTTAGAAGCTCCTTTCTGTGAAAAGCGCATCTATAAGGTCAGTGTCAGTATAACACATCAACCATGCGATTTCCACCCGCAGCGAATGAGAAAAGGACGGTTTCACATTTGCAGCCTTTGGCAACCTCTCAAATAGAATATGCTTGCTCGACAAAGCAATCGAACAGGCGACGTTTGATCAGACGCTTGTTTCCCACCCAGAGGACGAATTTGCATTTATCTTCATTCGTGATTTCACGCAGCTTGTTGATGCCAATGCCGGAGTAAGCCGCAGCTTCTTCCAGCGTTAAATTGCTCTTTTCCCAAATCGGGACTTCTTTCATAGGCATTTTCCTTTCCTTGTAGCTGTGCTGTGTGCCAGCAAGTTTTTCAAGCTTTCTTTCCGATTCATCCAATCAATTCTTTCAGCCGTTCCAGCTTTTCCTGTGCGTTTTCTCTCCGTAAGCTGACACCAATACAGGAGATGGGAACGCACATCTCCAACAGGCGGTCATAGATGCGGGCGTGAGCGGTATCCTGCGGATGCCGGATCTCGTCCAGTGTCAGATTGGTGGTGACAATCAGCGGTTTCCGGCTGCGGTAGCGACTGTCTATGATGTTGTAAATCTGTTCCAATGCATACTCTGTGCCGCGCTCCATCCCGAAGTCGTCAATGATGAGAAGCGGATAGCGGCACAGCCTGTCTACTACCTCGTTCCGCCCGGAAAAGCTGTTGTTCAGCTCGTTTAGGATGTGTGCGAAGTTCGTCATGCGCACAGGCACTTCCTGAGCCATCAGAGCGTTCGCAATGCACCCGGCAAGGAAACTCTTACCGGTGCCCACACCGCCCCAGAGAAGCAATCCAAGGTTTTCTGAACGCATGGTTTGCCACTGCTCCACGTAGCGGTGTGCGTGGTGCATCTGTGGGCTGTGGCCATTGTCGTTTTCAAAGGTCCAGTCCAGCATTGACGGGTCGGAAAATCCCTCTGCTTTCAGCCGCCGCACAAGGTCGAGGTGTTTCTGCGCCTTAATAGCTGCTTCCTGCTGCTCCCGTTCGGCTTTATGGCAGGCACATTCTACCGGATGCTTGTTCTTCCCCATCAGGACAAGACCCTTGGCAAAGAAGGCTTCTTTTGGGGTTCTGCACTTGCCGCAATAAAGCAGGCCATTCTCACCGGGATAGTCCGCTGCATTTTCGGGAATACTGGAAACGGATTGTTCCAGAACTTTTTTGATCGTCTTTATAGGCTTTCTCCTTCCTTGAATGTGTAGTCCGGGATACCCGGTGTCGATTTTCGTTCTGTTTTCTGCCGCTTTGCCCAGATACGCAGGGTGGCGGCATGGTCGGCGTACTTCCTTCCGGTGGACTGGACATAAGCGGACAACTGCTCGATCAAACCATCAAGCCCTGCAAAGTCAGCCTTGAGTCGCTTGTACTCTTTTTCCGTCAGAAAGACATTCTGATATTCTCCAAAGGTCAAATAAGCATCTGTTGTTTTTATCAGGTGGTTCTCTTTCAGATTGTTCTTATTACGTTGGTTAGTGGAACACTTTTGTTCCATGGAAGGTATCATTTCTGTTCCATCGCATAGGGCAGAATCGTTCCATGCAAAGGAACATTTTTGTTCTGTCGGGACTTTTACAAAGATGCTGTTGGGCACAGTAATGCGACCTCTTCTGCGCTCGATCAGATCGGCATCCTCCAGTGAGCGCAATGCACGTTTAATGCTCATGGTGCTGCAACGAAGGGCTTCGCTCAATGATGAAATAGGAAAAATTACATAGACGAAGCCGCGCTCATCCACCCAGTTGTTCTTTTGAGAAAGCGTTGCCCTGTCAAGCAGTAGAGTGTAGAGGAGTTTTGCCGTGTGGCTCAGGTCAGCATCGAGAAGAAACCGGGCATAGGGCAGATATTGCGGCAGCGGCATATTGGGTTTCAAATAATCTGAAATGGCATTCACCTCCGTTTTTTACATCCAAATCAGTGGACAGACAGTTTAGGATTGCTGGTTTCCATCACTGTACAAGCGTTTTTTTACGTTCTGAAGATACCGGCTGGCACGGTCAATAAAAATCAGCAGCTTCTCATTGTTTTTCGGTTCGGTAAGAATATCGGGGTATTCACGAAAACACATTTCCCACCGCCGGACAAAATCCTCCTGCGCTCCCTGAATCTCGCACATCATGGCTTCGCCATCTGCCAAACGGCGAGGTGAATAGATGCTCTTGACGGCATCCTTGAGATTCTGTTTTTCTTCCTTGTTGAGTCCTTTCTTATGCCCCTGAATGTCTTGCTTGAAGGTCGTTATAAACTCATTGCCCTTTGAAGGCGAAGAATACGAATCCGTGATACTGGAATCCTGTTCGCCTTTAGGCTTACGAAGCTCTGCCACAACTTCGGGACGCTTTTCCTTTGGAACCTTTGCAATCGAGGAAATTTCACGGTCGGTTGCCCGGATCTTTCCACTCAGGATTTCTTTCTGCGCTCCGGGTACTGCCTCCTCCGCAGCTTCCACACCTTTTGCAAATCGCTCTGCACGGTAAACATAACTTTCGGATGTTCCATGTTCCGCAGCGACCTTCGACCGTGAACCGTGCTTTGTGCGGTCTGGTTCATTTTGAACCAGACCACTTTCAGATGCCAAAGTATACTGATTGCCGTGAAACGATTTGATTTGCTTTTCCGCTTCTGCCTGCTTTCCGATCAGGAACTTTTTCTGTTCTGGGGTCAGGTTTCGCCGCCCAAGCTGATTTTTACAGATCCATACGAGTGCTTCATAGCGGCTGGAAAATTCTTTTTCGATGACTTCAAATGGAATAAATGGATATTTCCGAAGAATTTGATAGCGTGTATGTCCATCCACAATATAGCCGTTCCATGTGATGATTGGATTCAGTACACGTTCCTCCTTGAGGATGTTCATTTCCAGTTGGTGGGTTTCCTCAAACGACGGAGGGTTGATTTGTTTCTGGAACTCCGGGTCAATTTTAAGTTGGCTCAGTTTTGTCATAGGCAAACCATCCTTTCTGAAATGAAATAGAATATCATTGTTCTTACGCCGTTCTCTCTGCATGGATTTCCTGCCCCCTTCCAGCGGCGTTTTCCGGCTCTCCCTTGCGGGGTCTTCGCCGGGTATTCCATGCGGACGGTCATTTGGTTCTCAAGGTTCAATGATAGATTTGAAACTAGGTTAACACATTCATGGGAGATTTTTTAGGACATATTACGTCCGATTTTCACGAAAATCGAGTTGAATTTCTGCTAAAAATCGGACACTCAGTGCCTGAACTGGTGTGAAAGCAATGAAGAATGTGCTTCTGTGGACTTAGTGTATCACATAGCCAATTTTATTTTTAGGAACTGGTAGTTCCGGTTTTTAAGGGATATGAAATGAATTTCAAGACAAAATCGGAACTATTGGTTCCGGTTTTGCGTATCAACGTGATCTCAAATTTGGGGTGCCGTTCTCTCTGCATGGCTTTCCTGCCCCCTTTCAGCGGCGTTTTCCGGCTCTCCCTTGCGAGGTCTTCGCCGGGTATCCCATGCAGACGGTCATTCGGTTTTCAAGGTTCAATTGGTGTCTTGCTGGTAGCTTATCACACTTTCAAAAGAATTTTTAGGATCTATTAGTTCCGCTTTTTACCTTCAAAACCGGAAGTAATAGTTCCGGTTTTGTGCAATATTGAATGAATCAACGCTGATTTTTCTAAAACGATTTTTTTGAGAGAAAATTTGCTTGTTCAGCGTCTGCTAAGATACGCAGTCGGCACAGTTTATGTGCTGAATATCGGGTTTGGGCGAAGCCCAACAATCGTTTTTGAAGTCAGATTTGTAAAAAATCAGATTCAAAAAATTACAAGTTGGAACCAACTCGCCCTGCTTGCTGCGACTGCAAATGCAAAAACTTTCCGAGCAGAAAAATAACCGTCCGCTTCAAGTTGAACTTGAAAACGGACGGTTTGATTTACAAAATGCTTTTCATGTTTTAGAAGCGTCCTGAGAACCAACACAATTGTAGCAAGCAATGCAGACGTATATACATCTGCTTATTTTGCGTTGCAAAATACTTGTTGGGAGCACCCAAACCCTTGAACTACATCCCGTGGATGCAGGCTGTGCGATTGCATCGCTGAATAGTAGCGTCGCTATACAGGATAGGGGCACCTTGTCAATAACGCCGCTGTCGTTATTCATCTACGCCAAAATCTTTTACCTTCAGCGTTTTACAGTTCTCCATCACGGTGCGCACAATGGGGGTGGACAGACCGTCCGGTGCATCGGCGGTAACATCCAGCGTTACCGAAACTTTGCAGCCATCTGCGCTGAGCAGGTGTGTAATGACTTCCTCCACCAGCCGCTGCACATCACGGTTGATGCGGGTGGTGTCCAACTCGGCAGTCATGTAGAACCGGGTGTTTTTGGGCGGAGCGGGAACAGCGGCAGGTTGCGCTGTCGGCGGCTGATGCAAGGTTACAGTGGGGTCAATGGGAGCATCCGGGGGAAGGTTGAAAAGGGTGGGCTGTTCGCCGCCCTGAGCAGTTTGCGTAGGCTGCACAACTACTGCGGGAGCACTTTTTTCAGCCAAAAGCTGCTTGCGGGCAGGGTCCAGCTTGACCAAAAGGTCGGAGGTGTTGATGCAGTCCACAAACTGGTTATACCGCAGTTCAACATAGCGGTCGCCCGTGTAACCGGCCGCAAGGGCAAAATATTCCTGCGAGTTCAGGCCGGTACGGATGGCATCTTCCAGCACGCTGAACTTTGCAAGGCGCGGCAGGTAGCAATAAGTGCAGAGGTACTCCCACAGCTTCTTGATCTGGATATGGTCAGCATCCTTCCACAGCACTTCGTTCAGTTCCATTTGCAGCAGGGCAGGTGCCCACTTGGTGATGAGCGTTTCGCTCTGCTGCATCTTGCGGGAGGCACGGGACACGATGCTGTCCGTTCCTCCGGAAATGCGGGTAGCATCCCACAGGATGGTTTTCATATCTACAAAGCGGTCGATCTCCGGGGTGAGCAGCCAGCAGTAGGTTTCCCGGATGCGGGCTTCCACGGTATCGTTGCTGCGGTGGAGGTTGGCATCCACTTCCCGGTTCTGGGTGACATCAAGGTTCAGAGTTTCCTTGTCGTCCTGAATTGAGCGCCATGCACGGAAGTCCCGCACCGCCTGCTTCAGCGAGATCACTGCTTCCTGATCCGGTGCTACGAACGCCAGCATATTGCGGTAGATGCGGGGTGCTGTGCCGCGGGTGTTCAGGATATTTTCTGCCGCAGTGAGTGCCGGGGCACTGGACGCATTGGCACGGTAGGTCTCATCCGGGCGGAGAATGACCAGCCGCACCGCCTGATCGTCCGACACATCCAGCGAGGAAGCCGGGCAGACGTGCAATCCCGCAAACGGCTCTTCCCTGCGCAGCTTTTTCAGGCGGGTTTCAATTTCTTCTTCCACGTCGGCTTCCGCCACCTGTGTTGCACGGTCCTGCGCGGTTTTGCGCAGGGTGGGACGGGTATCGAACCAGTAGCGGTCGCCGCTGGTGTTGGTGTACAGATACGCCAGCGAGCCGCGCAGGGTGTTGAGGGCATCGTTGAAGTCTGCAATGTTTTCGCCCGGCTGGACCACGCCCAGACGGATGCGGGAAGCCTCGATGCCGCGCACGGACTGGGAACGCACTGTGGGCGCACTGCCCAGCATGATGGTGCGCGCCACCCGGCGGGAAGCCATGATGCGCCCATACCGCTGGTTGCTCTGGTCCTTCTGGTAGGGGACAGAGTTCTTGCCGTCGATCTCTGTGTTGACGATGGAGTTCCAGCCTTCCGGCAGATAGCGGATCAGTTCATCGCGGACGTTGGGTGCGTCCAGCGAGATGGAGCCGGGCAGGATCATGGCACTGGCATCGCTGCCCATCCACAGCTCATGAATGACCGCCGCCATCAGGCGCAGCACGCCGCGGGTACGCTGGAATCGTTCCAACGTGGACCAGTCATCGTACAGGCGGTCGAAGATTTCCGGGTGGATGGGATAGCAGGAAATCATCCGATCACGGTAGTCCACTTCTTTGGTGTCTGCCGGAAAATCACCGGGGTTGTTCTGGTACATCTGGCTGAACGCCGTGCACACGCGGTCGCGGGCTTCCGGATCCTTGCAGTCGAGGAACAGGCGGCGGCGCACCACCTCAAAGCCCTCGTTGGCGGCAACCGGCTTCCAGATAGATTCCATACGACCAAAGGTATGTTCAATGGTTTCCAGTGCGTTCTTTCCTGCTTCGCCGCCGATCTCGATATTCGATTCCGGGATAGAAGCCACCACCAGACTGTTCTTGCTGGCGCGTGCGGCTTCGGTGATCTCCTGAATGAAAGAGTTGAAGTTATCGAACGACCCGGCGGGCAGACCGGACACACCATACAATTTTCGGGCATACGCCACAAGCTCGTCCATCAGGATCAGGCAGGGGCCGCAGGCATCAAACAGGTTTTTCAACGCTTCACTGCCGGGAGAAACGCCCTTTTTATCTGCATCCTTGACAAAATCGTACAGTTCCGGACGGCCAGCCGATTCCGCCAGCTGCGCTGCCATTTCGCCCCAAAGAGTGTTGATGGTGATGCCGGGGAAATTGATGGGCCGTTTGGTTCGGGTGGGGTCCAGTGCCGTGCCCACCAGCACCGCCACGTTGGCTTTGGGCAGAGCCGAAACGCCTGCCTGTGCCAAAACGGGCTTGATGCTGGGGATGCGGTCTGCCGATACCCTGCCGCGCATGATGTGGTAAAGCGCCAGCATGCTGTGGGTCTTGCCGCCGCCAAACGCGGTTTTTAGCTGGATGACGGGTTCGCCATCCTTGCCGGAGACACGTTTGAGTGCCTGCACCAACAGGCCAGTCATACCCTCAGTGACGTAGGTGCGGGCAAAAAACTCCACCGGATCACGGTATTCAAACGCGCCCTCACCACGTGCCACCTGCGCAAGATCAGCAGCGAACTCTGCGTTTTTATAGCGTCCCTGCGCCACATCCGGGTGCGGTTCGATGACATCCCGCCAGCTGGGCAGACCGGAAAGTGTTTTGCTCATAATGCCGATGGTGTGCGCTGCTTTGGTCTTTGCCGGGGCGGTTACTTCGGTGACATTGGTGGAGCCTTCGGCACTGCCATAGCGGAGCTGGCGCAGCATTTTGCGGATCTCCTCGGCAGCTTCGTCGTCAAAGGCTTCGCACAGGCGCGCCATAGTGTCCAGCGCACGCCATGTATCGTCCTCCGAGAAATCCGCACCGCCGATGTGCGCCAGCTTGTTGCGCACGCCCATCAGCTCCTTGGCCCAGGTGCGGTAGTCGATGGACAGTTTGCGCTTGAACAGGTCGTTCCACTTGCGGTCGAACAGACGCAGGCAGTTGGCAATGTCCAGCGAATCCATCAGGGTAGCGTAATCGCTGTTGTCGTCCGGCAGGTCGCGGGTCTGGTCGGAGAGGGTCATCAGGACTTCCTGCCACCAGTTGTCCTGATATTCCCGGCGCAGCTCCTGGCAGACATACCCTGCCAGCTGCGGGTGCAGGATGCGGAACGCCTGCTGCACTTTGGTGTAATTGTCGCTCATTTTTTACACTCCTTTTGTGTTCCTTAGAAGAACGAGGTCTGCTCCGGTGTTGCCTGCTGGAGTTCTGCCGCACGGGACTGAATTTCCCGCCATGCCACCACGAGGGCATTGTAGGCGTAGCCCTCCTGCGCCCAACCCTTGCGCTCGGCGAGGGTGTACAGCCGGTAGGCAAGGTCTTTGGCACGCTCGGCGTTGGAGCCCAGTATCGGGGCAACGATCTGCGCACAGGCTTCCACGCCGCCGGTCTCCATGGCGTGGGTGAGCTGCTGGCAGAGCAGCCAGATCATTTCTTCGCGGGGGTCGGTCTTTTGCGGCAGTTCCTCGCGGATGAGCAGGCGGACGATGCCCTTTTCGGCGCTCAGCACGCCTTTTGCCGCCAGTGCTGCCACCGAGGTGTTTTTGGCGCGTGCCAGCGTATCTGCATCGCCAAAGCGGATGTTGTTAAAGGCGTTCTGAGTGTACAGATCTACACAAAAACGGCTGTTGGCATCCAGCTCGCCGTCCTGCTCGTTAAAGTACACATCCAGCTCCTGATTGATGATCTGCAGCGCACTGCGCACGGTCATGGGGGTACCGTCTGCTTCCAGCACGCGGGCATAGCGGGAGTACACGCCCATGCCGGGGCCAATGGCAGACTGCGCCAAGTCCACAGGTGCAATGTTGCTTTCCTGCAATTTCTTCAAAGCCGGACGCAGTTCCCGCTTCAGTTCCGCAATCAGGCTGCGGCGGGTAGCCTGCGGGGCATCCGCCGGGCGCTTGCGGCACACCAGCACAATGGAGGACGCAAGCGCATTGGTGCCGGACGCAATGGAGCGGTTTGCCATTTCGGTGCGCATGGGCCATGTGCCAGTAATGGCAAAGCCTGCCTTGATGATAGCGCTGAGCATGGTTTCCCAGCCGGTGGAAGCGGTCTGTTTTTCAGCTTCTCTTTCGTCCGTGTCACTCTGTTTATAGGCATAGTAGATGGTCACCGGCACATCCTCGCGGGCATACTGATAGATTTGCTGGCAGGTGTGCAGCATACCATCCTCAAAGAAGTCCCTTGCTTTTTCGGTACTGCCCTCAAAGCGGTAGGGCGTTGCCACCAGTTCTTCCGCCTTGGGCACCAGCATGGTACGGAACAGTTTGGGGTAAGTTTCTTTGAGGGACTGCCGCATCCAGACGTAGAAGAAATCGGACAAGTCTGCATAGCCGATGTTGTCATAATAGGGAGGATCGGAGGACACCATAATATTCCGCAAGCCGCAGTCACTTTGTGCATCAAACTGACTAACCTCACCGAAACTCTGAGCCGGAAATTCTACAATACACTTTGTTACCCAGTCCAGCATATTATCAAAGCAACCAGAAGAATTGCTGAATGGATTTGCTTCCGCATAGTCCCATACCATGGGAATTGCCTGACGACCAAACGTATTTCGCAGACCTTCGCGAGAAGAATCCCAACTACAAATTGAACTTCCACGGTCTGCCAGTTTGCTGATAACAAAGCTAAGATATACGCCCACCGCTTCACCATAAGCCCGTGCACCAAAGCCGCCTGCACTCAAGGCAATATGGTCGTTTGTAACGCCCGCGGCCACCGCGTCTGCTTCCGCTTTTGCCTGTGCTTCTGCTACCAGTGCGCTGAATGTGGTCAGGGCTGTGAGTTGGCGGTTGGTAAACAAGTCGCTGTATTCAGTCATGCCAAAGGCTGGCGGACTGAACCAACGCGGATTTTCCGGCATTACGCCACTGGGATAGCTTTCTGGTGCAGGGATATTAGCCGCCACAGCCTGCTCGGCATCCGGCGAAAGATAAATGCGTCCATGCTTGCCTTCCCCCACGACTGCCATCAACTGGCATCCCAATTCATGCGCTTTTCCATGCTGTTTTACATAAGCGTCCGTTGTAACCTCACCACAACAGGGACATTTGAACAATGCACTCCGGCCAATTTTGAAGGATTCGTACTCCTTCGGACACTTGCCAGACTGCACTTCAAACCGGATTTTGTTGCCCTCCGGAATCGGCTTCACCCATGCTTCGTTGCCCTTCTTTTTGGACAACACAAACGTACTAGCCAGCGGCATCTCACAGCCACAGGCGGGGTTGGGGCATTTGACGGTGCGTGCCCAGATCCACGCAATGACGGTGGCCTCGCCGCCGCCAAGTTCATGGGGTATTTTTACCTTGGGGTACAGGTGCCCGATGCGGCGGAAGGCCTCCCGCTTCATCCACTCGCCGTAATATTGCACATCAGCGGCAAGCCCCTGCGCTCCCTTCCAGCCCCCGGCGGCATCCAGTTTGGCGCAGCTGTCCGGGTTGACCGGCGGTTGCCCGGCAAACCGGGGCGGGATCTCGATCATGGCCTTGTTGATCATTACCGCCACCGGGTTCAGGTCGTGGGCGTGGGCTTCCAGCCCCAGCCGCTGGGCTTCCAGCGGGATGGCACCGCCGCCCGCAAAGGGATCCAGCAAGGCCGGCGGGTTGTTATTGGTAGAGCGCAGGATCTCCGCTTTGGCGGCGTCCAGCACCTCCGGGTCGTTGGAGTTTTCCCACTTGACCAGCTTTTCCAGAATGGTAAACAGCCTTTGACGCTCGGCGTTCTGGGTCTCCTCGGTGGGGTACAGTTCCGGGTGGGCAGAGGGGTCGTCCACAAGGCTGGACCATATCACAGCGCGTGCCGCCGCCAGCGGACGCCGTGCCCACCACAGGTGCAGGGTGGACGGGTGCCCATGACGGATGGATTTTTCGCGCGCTGCTTCCGCATTGATCGCTTCCAGCGGAAGGGTAACTTCAATCAGCTTTTTAGACATTAATTATCTCCAATTCTTAGTTAAGTCATTTCAGGCAGACCCACGGTTGAGAGAAGTTCGTTTCGGTCTTGCATGGACAACCAAATTAAAAAACCTTTATCTACAATATGAAGGGTTAAATTCGATTCGTCATAGTCAAGAATGATTGGTTGTATCGACTTAGAAAGCTGTAAAGAAGAAACTGCTTTTAATGCCTGCGTAATATTCCCCGGATTAAGATTTTTGCCTTGTGGATGTCCACTCGTGATCTTTGATCGAATACTTCTGTAAGTAAGACCTTTGGAAAGTTCCTCAATGCTTGATGTTAGAATGGGGTATAGCAACCATTTGTGCATAGCAAGTGCGGTTTCCTGAAAACCACTTGCATAATTTGTAATGAAGGCATTATATCTTCCAGATTGCTCCTGAATAATTTCAGCAACGAGACTTCTGGCATTTAGTCCATCACCAACAAGCCGCCGTTCACCCACAACGGTTTTGTGAATTCCAGACTCATTACAGGCACGGTGACAAGTTTCTTGGACGATATAAACATTTCCGGAACTTGCTTTAATGGCTTCACTTGTAAAAGACTCTTTGAAACGAATGTTTAAAAAGTCTTCTCCCTTTTGAATCACTTCTCGAAGCTCATCTTCATTCCATAAATCGGCATTAACGGGAACAATTCGTCCGGTTAAATCGCCGTTATAAATAACGAGTTTGTTTTCATCCAACCAAACACCAACGATTATAAAACACAGCTCGGAACTCTCATGGAAGGCTTTTAATTCAATCGCAAAATCTTTTTGTACTTCGCTTTTAAGATAATGAAAATCTTCGAGTACAATATATTGATGAAAGCGGGCTTCGTTCAAAGCACCAATAATATCATTTACATCTGACAAGTCCAGTTCCAACTGACGATGCGTGACATTTTTTGTTGCTCCACCACCGGCCTCGCCACCAAGAGTTGCATCTAAAATCTTAACAGACGCACTAACCTTGGCTTTGCCTTCATAGGTTACATTGGTGGATTCAGTTAACTCATATCCGGCACGCTTTAAGATGTTGGCATTCAAATCCGATAATGACCATCGATTGCTGCACTGCACCAAAATATAGTCGTTCTCATTTAGGCAATGCTTTCGCAAACAGGTTTTACCTTGCTTTGAACTTCCAAAGATAGTGATATGTTTGTCTCTATTTAGGTTGCAACGAAGGCGTTCATCAACGTCATGACGTTCTACATAATTTAGCGGAATGTTTCTAGAAAGACCATAAACTTCATCCACAGTGTATTCCATATAAGTAAATCCTTTCATTATGCTTTGTAAATGACCTCAGCATTGCGTATCAGGTCGGCTATGTCAAAATTCACACTGGTGGCGGTAAAGTCCGGCGGGTTGCGGAACGGTTTTTTCAGGTAGACCGTGTGGGTGTGGGCGCCGTCCACCTCCACGATGGCAAGCAGAAACTCCTCCGGCTTATTCAGCCCCGTCAGGATCTCGTTTTTGGAGACGGTGACGGTCTGGGCACCCTTGGCGCGTCCCTTCACCTCGATAAACCGCAGGCAGGCTTCGCCGCTGCGCAGCTGGGGTGGAATGGTGGATTCCACATCGTAGCCCACCTTCTGGGCGCTCACATCCCGCGGCAGGTAACCAAACGCCTGCTCCAACTGCATCACCGCATTCATGGCGGCAAGCTCGATGGCACGTTTGTCGCCTTGGCAGGACAATGCAGGCTGCGGTGTGCCCATCAGCTGCCGGAGCAGCCCACCGGGCAGCACCAGCGCACCGCCAACCACCACCGGCGGGGCAGGGGAGATGAGCTTTTCGGTCTCCAGCTCCGCAAGCCGCTTCTGCATCCGGGAGGCTAGCTCTTCTGCCCGGCGGGCCGCCATCTGGGAGTTGAGCCGGGCGTTGGGCTTGCCGGCGGCTTCCTTCTGCTTCAGGTCTGCCGCCCGGTAGTCCCAGTATTGAATTTCTGCGGTCAGGCGTTCCTTTACGGCTTTGGCGGTCTTGTTCAGCAGCTTTTGCTTCCGGGCTTTCACCTCGGCAAAATGCTGGGGCAATAGCTGCGCAATAGCATAGCCCCGGGCGCGGTTTTCTACATCGTGTTTCAGCCAGTCCTGTGTTTGAATATAGGGCAGAGCAGCGGTGCGCTCTGCTTCAGTGGGAGCACGGTAATCCAGATAGGGCGCATAACCGGCGCTGCTGGCGGTGCCATCCTCCTTCAGCTCCACAAAGTGGACGTGCTGGGAGATGACCCGCTTGGTGCCGCCCGGCAGCAGAACGCCATCTTGAATGGCATCCTCGATGTAAAACAGCAGCCGGGGGTCGGTGCTGTCATCGCTGTCGTCCACAAAAATCGTGCCCTGCTTGAGTACCTCAGCGTTGCGCTCCCGCACAAGATCAATGACGGCTTCCAGCAGCGGATGTCCGGGGCAAAGCAATTCGGCTGGGATCATGCCCTGCACATTGCAGCGCTCTTTTTCAAAGCACACCCGTTCGTATCGTTGCAACACTGGCTCCCCAAAGCCGATCTGCATATCCCGGCTGCGCACCGCCGCGGGCACAAAGGTGATCTCGTAGCGTCCGGTCTCGCGAGGGCGTATCTTGCCACCCACAGAGCAGAAGGCTTCCAGAAAGAATGCCTCGATAAAGTGGGGCTGCAGCTTGTGCGCCTCCATCCGCTCCATCTCTTCCCGGATGGCGGTGACCTTTTGTACGTCCATGGTGTCATCGGTCAGAGCGCGCTCATCCAAAAGCTCCCGGAGCTTTTTCTGGTCCAGCGAGTTGTCTACGACCTGCTGCAGCCGGGTACGGACGGCAGGGTCGTTGCCGTAGCGGACCGCCTCGATCAGCAGCTCCCGCAGGGGTTTGTTGTCAAAGGTCATCTTGCCCAAAATATCAAACACCTTGCCGCCCAGTGCACCCCGTTCTTCTTCCAGCTTCTGGAACAGCCGTTGGAACACCATGCCCTCACGGGTCTGCGCCGAAACCAGATTCCACAGGTGGCACACCTCGGTCTGCCCGATGCGGTGAATGCGGCCGAACCGCTGCTCCAAACGGTTTGGATTCCATGGCAGGTCGTAGTTTATCATCAGGTGCGCTCTTTGTAGGTTGATGCCTTCACCGGCAGCATCGGTGGCAATGAGGATGCGCACTTCCGGGTCCTGCTTGAACAGTTCCTCCACCTTGCGCCGCTCGTCCCGCACCATGCCGCCGTGGATGGTCACCACGGCATCGTCGTGCCCGAACAGGGTGCGGATTTTGTCGGTCAGATAGCGCAGGGTGTCCCTGTGTTCCGTAAAGATAATGAGTTTTTCTCGCTGCCCATCGGCGGCAAACATTTTACTGTCGTCCTGCAGCAGCTTGGAAAGCTCGTCCCACTTGCGGTCTACGCCGCTTATCCGCACAGCATTGGCCATCTGCTCCAGCCTTTTCAGCGTGGAAATTTCCGCCTCCATCTCCCGGATGGTGCTGGCAGCGGATGCCCGATCGGTGACATTTTCCTCGGTCTGTTCCAGCTCATCTGCGCTGAAATCGTCCTCATCATAGTCATCCGGCAGGGTGAACTGCGGGCCATTGTCTGCTTTCCCCAACTTTTCCTCTGCCAGAATGTGCTCCAGCCGCTCCCGCCTGCGGTGCAGGGACTGATAAATGGCTTCCGGCGAGGAGGCAAGCCGCCGCTGCAAGATGGTCAGCGCAAAGCCAACGGTTGCCTTGCGGTCGTTGTTCAGGTTCTCTGCCCGGTTGAACTCCTCCTGCACATAGCTGGTGACCTCGGAATAAAGCTGCCCCTCGGCAGGGGAGAGGTCGTAGTTGACGGTATAAGCACGACGTTCCGGGAACAGCGGTGTGCCATCGAATTTGAGCAGCTCCTCTTTCACGAGCCGCCGCATTACGTCCGAAACGTCGATGCTCTGGTTGGAAGAACGGGCCGCACCTTCAAAACGGTCTGGGTCCACCAGCGAGAGAAACAGCTGGAAATCCTCGTTTTTGCCATTGTGGGGCGTGGCGGTCAGAAGCAGGAAGTTGCGGGAAATCTCGGAAAGCAGTCGTCCCAGATTGAATCGCTTGGTGTATTTGATCTCACCGCCCCAGACGGTGGCAGACATTTTGTGCGCTTCATCGCAGACGATCAGATCCCAGTCGGTGATGCGGAGCTTTTCCTGCAAGGCTTCGCTGCGTGACAGCTTATCTAGCCGTGCAATGCAGAAATTCATCTCGGTAAAAATGTTGCCGCTGACCGCCGACTCAATGCGGTCATTTGTCAGCACATCGAACCGAAGATGGAACTTGCGGAACAGCTCATCCTGCCACTGCTCCGCCAGATTGCCGGGTGTCACGATCAGACAACGCTTCAAATCGCCGCGCGCGATCAGCTCCTTGATGAACAGACCGGTCATGATGGTTTTGCCTGCGCCGGGGTCGTCCGCAAGGATGTACCGTAGCGGTAGGCGCGGCAGCATCTCCTGATATACCGCTGTGATCTGGTGGGGCAGGGGCTGGATGGCGGAGGTATGTACTGCCAGATACGGGTCAAACAGGTGCGCCAGATGAATACGATATGCTTCCGAAACAAGGCGCATCCGGTCCGCATCGGCAGTAAAACTCCACGGCAGATTGTCGCCTAGCACATCCACAGTTGCCTCGTCTCCACGATAGAGAATCTGACTGCCAAGCTGCCCTCGGCTGTTCTTGAATGTAACTTCCAGTGCTGCATTGCCATACCACTGCACCGCAATAACTGTCACAGTTTCCCTTGCTGCAATGCCGTTCAGCTGGCAGCCGACTGTAATCTCATCCAAATGTGCCATGGAAGCTCCTTTCCCGAACTGCCCAGACTGAAATCGTGTACTTTTTCAAAGTCTCCGGGCTTTCTATATGTATATCAGTATACCGCGAAATCTCAGGCTTCGCAACAAGTTTTAACCGCCGAGTTTGCCCGAACGGAAAAAGTACGCTTTTCCAAAGTCTCTGGGCAGTTTGTTAAATGGATTTTTCAAATATTATGGCTTTGCTGTAAAACGTTCCTGCTGGCAGACCACACGCCTGTGCTGCCTGATTCAGGGTCAGCTGCTTTGCTCGCCACGCTTTGTGCACCTCATAGAAGTTGTCCGGCAATGGTCGAGGCGGTCTGCCGAACTTCACGCCACGGGCCTTTGCCGCTGCAATGCCCTTCGCCTGCCTTTGGCGGATGTTGGTGCGTTCGTTCTCTGCTACGAAGGAAAGTACCTGAAGTACGATATCGCTCAGAAAAGTGCCCATCAGGTCTTTACCCCGCCGGGTGTCCAGCAACGGCATGTTCAGCACCACGATGTCGATACCCTTTGTCTGGGTGATCATCGCCACTGCTCCAAAATTTCAGCATAGTTGCGTCCAAGACGGTCGATGCTCTTGATATAGAGCAGATCGTTTTTTTCAATTTCCGCACCAGTCGCTTGTACTGCGGGCAGTTGAAGTCCTTGCCGGACTGCTTATCAAGAAAGATGTTCTTTTCGGGAATGTTGAGTTCACGTAATGCAATCAACTGCCGATCTTCATTCTGGTCGCGCGTGCTGACACGAATATAACCATAGATATTAGCCAAACGTTACTCCTTTGGTTTGAGGCATTTCTGCCATGTGATTGGTGAATCATCAATCTAACACCTCCTTGGGACAAAATAAAAGCCTGCACAATGGCAGGCAGGCTGTATGTATGAAAAAAGCCAAGAACTGTAAAAAACAATTCTTGGGCTCGAAATAGAAGATGGATTAGTCGTATTTTCTCAAAGGAATATTGGAATGGTAGATCTTTACATTGTCAAGGTTGTTCATGGTCAGAAGCTCTTGAATGCCCAATTCCATCATGGAGCTGTCTTCACAATTATAAGGGTTCATGACAATTTGACTGATAGAAGATTTTTTGAATTTATAATCAACATAGGGAACCAAAGCTTTTCCGCGACGGAAGAAAGATACATCGGCGATATTCGAATTGGATTTTGGAGAACGTAAAGTTTCTTCTGGAATTTTTAGAACAATACGGTATTCTTGTTCCCCGTCAAAGTGGCTGTTTTTGAAAAAGCAGCGCATATTGTTGATTGGTTCCTTAAAAGACTGAACCAGTAAAGCACGATACTTGTCTAGTAAATTTAACTGAAGAAGGTTGGAATAAACATTGAATAGATGATCTAAAAATTTGATGACACACTTTTCTTTGTCGAAATTATTATAAATTACCAATCCACGAGAAAGCCAGATATCACCTGATAATCTTTTTCCTGTGTTGGTTTTGTATGAGTTGCTACCCTCAAACATATTCCATGCAAAGTCAAAACCAATATTGACGCCTGCCGATGAAGTTGCATAATAGTTCCACATATTAAGAGAATCACAGTTTTTGGAAAGCGAGCAGGTATAAGTGCGGTAAGGCATATCTTTGTATGTTTGATCAACATTAGATATGGCAGAATATGATTGACGATAACTTTTCAAATCTTCTATTATAGATGGCTGCAAAAAGAACTGTTTGAATGAGCTCGAGTAATTGCCGTTGGTAAGTACATGCTCTATCAATGGGATGATTTCGAGAAATTCAGTAGAGTCGTTTAGAAATCTCACATCAGTAAAACGAAGGCATTGTTTTTCGATTATGGATAAAAGCGTGTCAATAGTACAGTAATGACACACGTTTGATGCACCACTGTTAAGCTCATCAGAAAAAGGGTCACCTTCATATGGCGTATCCAAGAAGTGGCAATGCGAGAGTGCTAAACAAGATGCAAATACCTCGGCTTCTGTCATCTTTGTCCTTTCTACTGATAAAGCAGCTTCTGACTTCAAAATCAGGAGCTGCTTTATCAGTTGTCAAAACCCTAAAATAAATTAAATCATCTTAAAATATTTCAGCGCATCCCTTATGGCCGCTTCCTTCTCCGGTGGGCACTGGGGCTGCTTCGTATTTTCGGACTTCGCCTTATGGTGGTTCTCTCGTACCTCCAGACCGCATTTCTGCTTGACCTGCGAGATATACAGGGAAGATACCTTCAGTCCAGTTTGTTCCAACACGCGGGCTTTGATTTCAGGATAGGTCGCACCCTTTTGCAATCCTGAAGTGTCTATGCCCTCCAAGGAGAACTCTACACGGACTTTTTTGGAGTCGATCTTGCCCTTGGAAAGCGCGATGACACACTCAATATGTGTATCGTTGTCCAAACTCAAGCTCATATCTTCCGCAATAATCGGGAGTTTGAATTTGATGGACTTGAGCCACTGACCGTTGGGCTGACGTTCCTCATAGATCTGGACTTCGGAAAGCAGCGATTCCATGAGCTGCCGCTTTTCCTGATCGTCCATGACGGAATAGAGCTTATCAAAGTAAATCAGCACCTTGTAGATGTTGTCGCCTGTCAGCTTTTCCGCCTCAATCGCCATCTTCTTTGCTCTGGCGGCAACGAGCTGGTTTTCCGTGTCTTCGATCTTATCATACATCTTGTAAAGTCGGTCATCAAGGTCTGCTTTGCGTTTGATGTAATGCTTATCGTCCGGGTCGAGGGAATCAATCTCATCCATCAGCCGAGCCTTTACGGAGTAGCTCTGGCGAAGCTGCTTTTCATGCGCCGCAATCTCCTGCTCAATAGCAGAGGTATCCACCTTCATGCTGATTTTTTCCTGCATCATGGCAGCGAACTTCGGATTGCTTACCAGTTTTACGATAACCTCAGTAACGGCGCTGTCCAGCAGTTCTTCATTGATCTGCTTCTTGAAGTTGCATTTATGCCCGCGCGTCATCGCACGGTGCTTACAGCCATAGTAATAAAAATCCTTGTATTTTGAGCCATCCGCCTTATGCTTGATGCTTTTGTTTCCGTACATTCCCACGCCGCAGACCGGACATTTTACAATGCCGGACAGCAGATGAATTTTGGTGTCCTTGCCCCTGTTGACGTGTTCGTATTTCTCCGCTTGTGCCAGCAGCTTGACCTGCGCCTCGTGCCATAGTTCTTCGGAGACAATTCCCTCATGCAGACCATCTACCAGCAGATAATCGTCCTGTTCTACCAGCCGGTAATCATTTCGGGTGCCATGCACCTTCTCCGTTCGACGTCTGCCATAGGCGATTTTCCCGCAGTATACCGGATTTTTCAGAATCCTGCGGATCAGCGCCGCATCGAATAAGGGATTTTTTCCGTTTTGTCTTTGAATTTTGTGAATCCCGTGGGTTGCAAGGTATTTTGCAAGGCCGTTTGCGCCGGTATCCGTATGCACATACTGGTCAAAAATCACGCGGATTGCCGCTGCTTCTTCCTCATTGATGAAAAGTTGTCCCTTTTCCAGCTTGTAGCCATAAGGCGCAAAGCCGCCATTCCATTTTCCTTCACGGGCTTTCTGGATTCTGCCCTCCATTGTCTGCACACGGATATTCTCACGCTCGATTTCAGCCACAGCAGAGAGAACGGAGATCATCAGCTTCCCGGCGTCCTTGGAGGAATCGATCCCATCCTCCACGCAAATCAGATTGACGCCAAAGTCCTGCATAACCTGCAAGGTGGACAGCACATCTGCCGCATTTCTGCCGAAACGGGAGAGTTTGAACACCAGCACATAGGACACGCCGTCTTTACCGGACTTGATATCCTCCATCATGCGGTTAAATTCTACACGCCCTTCAATGGACTTGCCGGATTTACCGGCATCCTCGTATTCTCCCACAATCTCATAGTCATTGAACTCGGCATAGGCTTTCATTCTGGATTTCTGTGCATCCAGAGAGTATCCGTCAATCTGCATGGCGGTGGAAACTCTCGTATAGATATATACTTTTGTCTTTTCTTTCTTCATCTCACAATCCTCATTCGTGCCACATACTGCGGCGCCTTTATGTATCCTTACTCCGAAGCTCTTCCGGAGTAAGTTTGGACACTAATTACACGATTATTATATCATGCTGTTTTAGTTTTTTCAATAATGTCATCTGTCTGTTCGGGAATATTTGTAGCTCCGGCAGTTTCTTTCCCTAAACAATTCGGCGGCTCTGGAAGGTTGTCAATGTCCAGAACCGCCGCATATTTTTCTATTAAGTTGGCAAGCAAATCAGCAAAGCCGCTCCACTCATCCTTATTCCAATCCGCTATAATGGTTTACCTCCTGTTTCTTACTGCCACGCTGTGTGTACGCCTGGATGATCTCCGGAGGGATACGGTCAAGAATCCCTTTTACCCGTTCATAATCGCTTTGCAGCCTTGCTTCCTGTAACTTCTTGACGGTGCTCTGCTGCTGGCTCTTTTCCAAAGCTTCCGTCAGATCATCGTTTTTCTTTTTCAGCGCCTTTTTCTCGGACTCAGCTGTGGTAAAGCACCTCTGATATTTCTTCATCTGTGTTTCCATCGCCGCCACATCCGGGATATATTTCTCCAGAAATGCGGCAATCTGCGCTGTCCGCTCCTTATAGTTGGTGAATTTCACATCGGAGAGCATGGCGTCCAACTTCTCCATCTGTTTTGTCAAACGGGTCATCTGTTTGAACACTCTCGGCGGGATATGGTCACGGCCAGTCTCACTGGCACTCTCGCCACGCTCCAATACCGGATACTTCCTGACCATATGTTCCCAGAACTTGTCCTGCCATTGGGTCATCTTTTTGCGGTTTCCCAGAATCTCCTTGGCACATAGCCGCTTATCTTCCGTCAACGGGACAAAAGAAAGGTGCATATGGGGCGTTTTCTCGTCCATATGCACCACGGCAGAGATAATGGTTTCGGGGGATTGGTTCTGTTGGATAAACTCCAATGCTTCATTGAAGAATTCTTTGATTTCAGCCTGTTTCTTGCCCTTGAAGAACTCCGGGCTTGCGGTAATCAGCGCTTCTACCACACGAACACTGTCGGAGCGAGTGCGGCATCCGGCTGCGGCAATTTGCCGTTCGGACTCTGTCCGGTACTTTCTTTCCGGCTTAACAAGGTGGAAATTCAAATGGCTCCGACTGGTGTCAATATCCGGATTGCTTGCGTATTCTTCTTTAGTGCGCTCATTGTGGGCTTCAATACGCCCGATCTCCGGCCCCTTATACTTGGCAAATCTCAAAATAGCAAACTGTCCTTTTTCCATTATTTTTCCCGACCTTTCTGCCACACGATGTTGTAGCCCAATACATCAGCCAACTCCAAAACCTCTTTATAACGGATACTTTCCCGCTGCAGTTTGGCCGACAGGTTGGAAACGCTGTCCGACCAGCCGTATTCGTCATGCAGCAGGTCAACCACTTCCTGCATTGTAATTCCGGCACGCACAATCTGTGCCTTGATTTCGTTGCGTACATTCATATCAAAAAATCCTCCATAAAATATCATTGTTGATTCGGTGCACACTCTCCGCTTCAAAGTGAAACCGATACACCGAGCAGTGAAAAATCTGCAATCTCTGAAATCCGTCCAGAATTTCTCCTGTAATGTCCTGTCCATATCTGACCATATCCCACTTTACTGTTCCGTGTGATTTGGGCTGGGACAGTAAAAACACCCACCATTCCCTAAACACGGTACACGATTCAGAGAAGCGCGATTCCGTAAAATCATTTCGTCCTGCGGCCAAAAACTTGCCTGTTTCCACTACCCTTGAAAATCCATGCCCCAAAACAGGTCTTTAAGGATGCTTCTGCCAAAAGGAAGTGGGGTGGACTGAAAAGTACATGTACCAAGTGTACTTTGGTACCGTAGTACATTTGGTACGGGTGGTACATGTATTTTCGGGTCACTTTCGCTTTTACAGAAACGGTTTTTGCAAAAGCTCAATGCCGACAAAACCTCTGGCGAACTTCCCACCGCCGATATTGACCTTATTTGTGTATTCAAGGTGATAGTGGCTCTCATTCTGTTTGAGAAAGGAGCAAAAACGCTTTTGCGAAAGACTGCTCATGGCATTATCATCACACCACAGCTTGTAAACAGCGTACAGGTCTTTGGAGCTGACTTCGTAATCTGCCTTGAAACGGATATACCCCTCGGAGCCTAAAAAATCGATAATGTTGTTGCCGTCCGATACCGCAGCCTCCATGTTGTCCTGCGCCGACTGGCTAAGTGTAAACTTGTAATCGTTGGCAATCAGGCGATGCAGGCCCGCAAGTGCCCACAGGAAAATGCCTTCCGCTTCGGTGCACATCTTTTCCGCAATATACGGATCGTCTTTCCGGTTCGGGTCTTTTTCTTTGGCGGAAAGGATAATCTGTCTGCGGAAAAAGCCCACGCTGTGGTCATTGAGAGATTGTAGGACGCCGTTGCCCAAGCCGATAAAGCGCACATACAAATCGCCCTGGTAGCTCTGCTGTCCCTTTTTCTCCAGATCCATCGGCAATTCTGCGGTGATGATTGCCTTGATGTGATTGGTCTGGGGCAAGGCTTCCAGCTTCATATCATCGTCCAGCATCACAAGCTCATGCTCCAGATCGGCACGAGCGAAGGGGCTTGTCTCCACCTTTGCGATACTGCCTGTGTTCATGTTGCTGCCCAGCAGCGCACGAAGGACAATACCAATGCGGCTTTTGCCCTCGCCGCCTTTGCCAATCAAAAGAAGCATCTTCTGGCCTTTGGTGGAGGGAATAAAGCAGTATCCCATAAATTCCTGTAAAGTCAGAATGTCCTCTGGCTCCAAAAGCTGAGACAAAAAATGCAGCCATGTCACTGGCTGCGGAGCTTCTGGATTGTAAGAAACGGGCAGACGGTTCCGGCAGAAATCCTTTTGCGGACTGAATGTGCCGTTCAGATAATAGGTGCCGTTCGCCACATGGATGCGGTCTTGATACAGGGACAGCTTTTCGGTGCAGCACTCCATCCGCATGACATCCAACAGATTTGCGACTTTCTTTGCAATCCCACTGGTCACATAACACTTGATGCGGTCATAAATCACCTTTTTCAGGCGGTTTTCATCGTGTACTCTGCCGTTGACCGTGAAAAACGCTCCGTTTACCGTGACCATTGGATATTTCCGGAGAAATTCTTCGCAGAATAGGGCTTCGTTGATCTTCCTGCCATCAAACCACACCGGATTATCAAAGTGCGCGGTCTGCGTCATTTTCCCGCTCATAGCGTACATCCTCCTCTCTCTTTCTTGTGGTGTAGTCACGGAGAAACGCAACCTTGCTATCCTTCATCAGCTCGTCCACCACAGCAACACGTTCTTCCAAATCACCTACGGTCAGAATGTCAGTCAGATACTCGATGCGGTCAAGCATCTGGCAGGCTTCCACAAAACGATCATTCAGAGCATCGTCCGGCGTTTTGGGTGCATACCGTACTTTCCAATCTTCCAGCAGATGCAGATAATCCGTCAGCACACGGAAGCAAAACATTTCATCCTCCCGAAACTGCCGGATGTGAGGTCGCTTGGGTTTGTGGGGAACTACCACAACCTGTCCCGGCTGTGTAGATATACCGAAGTCCGCAGCCAGTCTTTGTGCCGCTTCATAGCTGCTGAGATCAAACATCTGTGCCGCAAAGTCGATCACATCACCTTTGGCTCCGCAGCCGAAGCAAAAGAAATATTCCTCATTCAACTTCAAGCTTGGATGCCTGTCATTGTGGAATGGGCAGCAAGCCATGCCGTTGCGGCTGACTTTCAGCCCGTAGTGTTCGGCGGCTTGTCTTACAGGAACTGCCGCTTTCACAGTTTCAAAAATATTCAAATAGCAATAATCCTCCTGCTTGCTCTTGGTTAAGCCGTTCTACCCATTCCGTTTCCTGACAGGCAACCCTGCTCGGCGCTGTGTCGTCTCCTTTGTGGAGCGCTCGTTCCTTTTACAGAAGTCATGGCGGTTTATCTCGGTCTGGACGGTCATTCGATTTTCAAGGCGTCTTTTCGATCGATCGTGAGCCAAGTTTACTGCAAAAAATAAGCGACCTTCGTTTATGCACGAAAGCCGCAAATGTCGGAAGTATAGACTTGAAAAATTGCAAATTTGCACAGGGTGGTTTATAATGATAGTAAGTTGGGAGGCGTTGCACATGAAGAAGAACTATGACGATGAGCAGGAAAATACCACTGCGTACCGTGTCCGCCTATTACGCCAGGACAGGGGATGGAGCCAAAAAGAACTGGCAGACAAAATATTTGTTGCTCACTCTCAGATCAGCCGTTTGGAGAGTGGAGAAACCACAAATATTGGCAGCGCTTTGTTAGTCTCGCTGGCTAAGGTATTCCATGTTTCAACAGATTATCTACTTTGTCTTACGCCCATTAGCGTACCGAAAAGCTATGATATTTCCCAGCTGGGATTATCAGAGGAAGTAATCCGCAGGCTGATTTTGAAAACGATTGACCCCGATGTGTTAAACAGGCTTTTGGAGCATGACCAGTTCCCAAAACTTTGTGCTTTGATGAAAAACTATTTCAGCAATACCGTTGCAAATGGTATCATGGCAAGAAACCAGATTATTGACCTTGCCACTGATCCTCTTGCAGAGCTGATGAGCGCCGATCCTTCAAAGCGAACGGAAATGATAAAAGGCCTGAGTTTTCTGAACTCCAGCAAAATTCAGAGTAATGAAGCAGACATAGAGAAAATCAAAAACATATTGATGAAGATCATTCGGGATGTAAAAGAGGACATGGCAGAGGAGCAACCCAGTGGAGCGGTTGCTACAGCAGAAGCAGTAAAGGGGATTCGTGCCGCATTACCGGACAAGCCACAATCTGAATTGACAGCCGATGATGTGTCAACAGCCATTACTGCCTACATAGGAACGATGATCACAATGGACGAGAATACTTCAGAACTGTTCCAGCAGCTTGCCAAGCAAGTTCTTGAGCTCCCCTTGGATAGGGAAAATTAAGCGTGTCGCTGCGGCGGGTTTTTATATACCTCTTGCGCCCCCGTTGACACAGAAAAACTTTTCGCACAGCTACAAGGTTTTCTGCGCCACCTACACCCGAACAGCCGGATTTTGCTCATGGCAAATTCTTCATTTTGTGTATCTTACAGCCCACAAAATCCGCCTGTTCTGCTGCCACTGAAAACGGTCTGTCTGGCGTGGGACAGCCCCTTTCCAGCGTCAGCGGTCGCAAAAGGTATAACACACTAGACTTTGCAAGCAAAATCGTGTGCCAACAGGGGTGCTGCTCGCCCCTATTGGAAACCCAGAGCCAAAGGGGCTATGCCCCTCTGGACACCCGCCTGTCCATGCAGTGGCGATCCATCCTGCTCCCACACGACGGATACGCTCCTGCCCGAACAGGTAAAACAGGCACAGAGGTTTGCCCAAATAGCGGGTAAATCTCTGTGCCTGTTTTGGTCAGCAGTGGCTGGGAAAAGGTGAACGGAAAGCCTTGCTGACTGATAAATTCGAGTTGGATATTTTCGTATTGAGATGCGAAAATCTGTTGTCCTGAATTCCTGTATCTGGTATAATAAAAGCGTCGAATTTTCTGACCAGAGGTACCCATATGGCCATTTCTTACAATAAGCTCTGGAAACTGCTCATTGATCGTAAAATGAGCAAGGCAGACTTACGCCGTGCGGCGGGAATCGCTCCCAATACCATGACAAAACTAAACCGCGATGAAGAAGTGACCTTGGAAACACTGGGGAAAATTTGCGCAATATTGAATGTAAATATTGGAGATATCGTGGACTTCCTGCCGACTGATCAAATCACCGAAGTGAACTTGGAGATAAAATAAGTATGACAGAAAATGTATTGTGTGCGCTGATTGGCGTAGGGGGAACACTGTTAGGGACCATTGTTGGTCTTGCTTTTCCATACCTATGCAGCGGATTTGGACGCAAACTTCTTGTTATTTCCAATATTGATGTGCGGTTTGGTACAGGAAAACCAGACGGCGAAGGCGGATATGATGGTTCGTGGATAAATTTTAGGGCTTCGATTCTCAACAAGAAAAATAAATCGTTGATTATTGAGAAAATTGCATGCGAATTATACAGCGGTTCAAACAGAATTGCCGTATGCTCCTGTGCCGATAAAGACACCGTTAGGAAAAGCGCAGGAGCCTACAAATATGATGAACTTCGATATATTGATGTTGCTTCAAAATCAAGCACTACAAAAAACATCCATGTATTTGTGCGTGGAGATTTGACCTCATGTGATAAGGTGGTTTTTGTGTATTCATGGGGGATAGTAAAAAGAAAGCAAATTGTTTGGGTCAAGGAGGATACACCCCATGCCAACACTTGAATGGATTGGAAAAGATAAAGTGGTAAACCACCACCAAGAGGTGCCTTACCGGGTGCTGGAGCGCCAATACAGCTATGATGAAGCCGGACAGCATACCGAGGACAACGGCAGCGAAAACATGATTATCCACGGCGACAATCTGGAGGCACTGAAAGCCCTGCTGCCCCGGTACGAGGGAAAGATAAAGTGCATCTATATTGACCCACCATATAATACAGCTCATAGTACTGATGATAACAGGCGCTGGATTTATAATGACAATGTTGATTCACCAGAGATACGGAAATGGATTGGGAAAATTGTTGGAGACGAAGGAGAAGATTTATCTCGTCACGATAAATGGCTTTGTATGATGTATCCCAGATTAAAACTACTTCAACGCTTCCTTTCTGAAGATGGGATTATTTTTATTAGTATCAGTGATGTCGAACACGCTCATTTGCGAATATTGTGCGATGAAATTTTCGGCTCAAGGAACTTAGTCTCAAACATCATCTGGCAAAATAACTTTTCACCTCGAAATGATGCTAAAGATATTGCCTATGTTACAGACAACATTCTGGCGTATAGCAAAAATCCAGGCTGGCATCCGAAAAAGCTAACTCGCTCTGACGATATGGATGCCAGGTATGATACTCCAGATAATGATCCAACACCGTGGACTTCAAGCCCTGCGCATGCGCCAAGCGCACGTACTCATAAGGGAATGGTGTATGCCATTCAGCATCCATATACGGGTGCGCTATTTTATCCCCCTTCCGGAAGATGTTGGGCGAATGAACAAGCGAAAATGTTGAAAAACATGAAAATGTGGGCGGATTATAAACTTGAGCAAATTGATGATGTTGAAAAAAGAGCCCAGATCTGCGGAGAAATTGATATAGCATCTATGCCTGATGTAAAAGCAATTCTGCTGGATGAGCCAGTAGAAAGTTCAAGAGAAAAAGTTCAAACTCGTATACAGATGGGGCTTTGGCCACCTTTCTATTTTACCAATAATGGACAAGGCGGAATGCGTGTAAAGAAATATCTTGATAGCATGGACGGAAAAGTTGTTACTACTCTATGGCCATATGAAGAAGTAGGCTCAAATACAGAAGCCAAAAATGAACTAAAGAAAATTTTTGGAGGGCAAGCAACTTTTGATACGCCAAAACCAGAACGACTGATTGAACGGATACTTCAAATTGCCGGAGACGAGGAAGTAATGATTCTAGACTCCTTTGCCGGTTCTGGCACTACTGCACACGCCGTGCTCAAAATGAACAAGACAGACGGTGGAAACCGCAAATTCATTCTAGTAGAAATGATGGATTATGCTGATAGCATCACCGCCCAACGGGTCAAACGTGCTATTAGCGGGTATAAAGCCGATATAGAAACTGTTCTGTATGATAAAGAAATTACGGTAAAAAATTTGGCACAAGGTGCCGTTATGCTTGAAGAAGCCAGGACCGTCGCCAAAGAGGCTAAAGGAAAGCACAGCTCTGTAAAATCCCCCAAAATCGAAGAAGGTCATCTTCGTGTCATTGCAGTTGATAAAGCAAAAGATATGGTGGATGGATTAGGAGGCAATTTCAGCTACTATGAGCTGGGGCCTGTGCTTCTGCTGCCAGACGGCAACCTCAACGAAGAAGTAGGCCCGCAAAAAATCCGGGAATACGTCTACTATATGGAGACTAAAGAGCCCTTGCCCGCCGAACAGCCCACGGACGAGCCTTACTTCATGGGCCTGTGCCGCAACACCGCCTATTACTTCTACTATGAGCGGGAAAGCGTCACCACGCTGGACCATGCCTTTTTGGCTACCGTCCAGACAAAAGCCGAGGGCTACACCATCTATGCTGACCTATGCACCATCCCGCAGGAGACCCTGCGCAAGCATAACATCACCTTTAAGAAAATTCCTCGGGACATTGCCAGGCTGTAAAGGAGCGTGAAGAAATGGAACTGAAATCTTATCAGAAAGAAGTCATTGCCGATCTTGCTCGCTATCTGGAGCTGGTGGTGGAGCTGCAAAGCCCGGCAAAGGCGTATCAGACCCTCTGGAACGAAAAGAATGTTCTGGTGGGCTTCGGCGGTATGCCGAATTATGTGAATGTACTTCCCGGTGTGCCCCATGTGTGCGCCAAGGTGCCCACCGGCGGCGGCAAGACCTATATTGCCGCCAGTTCTCTGCGGACGATTTTTGACGCCATGCCCCAGCGCCGGGCCAAAGCCGTGGTGTGGTTGGTGCCCTCCGATGCCATTCTGACTCAGACACGCAAGGCGCTGGAAAATCCCGACCATCCCTACCGCCAGCGGCTGGATGTGGATTTTGGCGGGCGGGTACAGGTATATTCCAAGGAGCAGGCTCTCATGGGGCAGAACTTCACCCCTTCCGCCGTGACAGAACAGCTTTCTTTGTTTGTGCTCAGCTATGATTCCTTCCGCACCAGCAAAAAGGAGGGGCGCAAAGCCTATCAGGAGAACGGTTATCTGGCCGAGTTTGCAAAGTGGATGGATGATCCGTCCGTTCTGCTGGCCGATACCGATGAGACGGCGTTGATCCAGGTAATCCGCTATCTGAATCCGATGGTCATCGTGGACGAGAGCCACCATGCCACTTCGGATTTGAGCGTGGAAATGCTGCAAAACTTCAATCCCAGCTTTGTGTTTGACCTGACCGCCACACCCAAGAAGAAAAGCAACATCATCTCTTTTGTAGACGCCGCACGGCTAAAAAAGGCCAACATGGTCAAGCTGCCGGTCATTGTCTATAACCGTAAGTCTCAGGCAGATGTATATGGGGATGCTATCGCCATTCGTGCCAAGCTGGAGGCACAGGCCAAACGGGAGCAGGAAACCAGCGGGCGCTATATTCGTCCCATCGTTCTGTTCCAGGCACAGCCCCGCAACAATGCAGATAGCACCACATATGAAAAAATCAAGAAAACGCTGGTGGATGGCGGCATTCCCGAAAAGGAAATCGCCATCAAAACCGGCGATAAAGACGAGCTGAAAAATATGGACTTGCTGTCCCCAGACTGCCCCATCCGGTACATCATTACCGTCAACGCCCTGAAAGAGGGCTGGGACTGCCCCTTTGCCTATGTGTTGGCCACGGTGGCAAACCGCACTTCTACCGTGGATGTGGAGCAGATTTTGGGGCGTGTACTTCGGTTGCCCTACACGCAGAAGAACAGCAGTGAAGTGCTGAATCTCTCCTGTGTCATCACATCTTCCGCAGACTTCCACCAAACGCTGGAGAAGGTTGTGGCCGGGCTGAACAGCGCCGGTTTCAGCAGGCGTGACTACCGGGCACAGGATGTGGACGTTCCCATTACAGCTGCACCCACACAGGAACCGGAGCAGCTTCCCATTGTCCCCCCTCCCGCTGACGAACCAGATCTGCCGGAGGTAGACGGCTCGGATTTGAAGGCACGTTTTGAAGCGGCAACACATGAGGCAGAGCAATCCGTGCAGGATGGAACTATGCAGTCCGATCCCATGCTGTCACAGGCCCTGCAACAGAATAAAACCTATGAAGACGAGATCAACCAGGCCGATAACACCGCTTTGAGCCAGGCTCCATCGGAGGTGCGCGACAAAATGAATCAGTTCCGAATGAATGAGGAATTTGCAGACGAAGCCGCTGCCTTGCGCTTCCCCCAATTTATGCTGGAGACTGGCCCTAGTCTGTTTTCGGAAGCCCATGAAACCCTGGAACTGGAACATTTAGAGGGTGGTTTCTCTCTGCGGGACAAAGACGCTCATGTGGATTTCACTACCGTCAACGCTGAGATGGCGCGGGTGGATGTAGACGATAGCAAAGACAGCACCGCAAAGGCATGGCGGTTATCTGGTGGCGACAGCGCCTTTTTCCGGGAGTGGTTCAACACCCAGCCCTCGGAAAAGCGGCTCTCGCTGTGCAAGGGCATTATCAAGCAAAAGCTCTCCAAGATGAACTGCGTCAATGACCGGGAACTGGATGAGTACATCGACCGGGTGATCGGCACCATGAGCGAAGATCAGCTCTCCGAGCTGGAACAGTCGCCGTATCCCTATGTCGTGAAAATTCAGGGAAAGGTAAAGGAATTGATTGCCCAGCATCGCTCCAGCGTCTTTGATACCTGGCTGGAGCAGGACAAGATTTCCTGCCTGCCCAACTATGCGCTGCCTGCGGTGATCTCCCCAACGGCATTTACCTCGATGGTGCCGAAATCGCTCTATACCGCCGAAGAAGATATGAACGAGTACGAGTTCAAGGTGGTGTGGGCACTGTCGGAGCTGGGCAACGTCAAGTGGTGGCACCGGAATATTTCCAGACTGGGCTTCCAGATTAACGGGCCCGTTCACGCCTATCCCGACATCATCGTGATGCTCCACAGTGGGAAGATTTTGATGGTAGAGACCAAGGGCGACCACCTGGACAACGATGAATCTAAGGAAAAAGCCAAAATCGGCGACCAGTGGGCGAAGCTGGCCGGAAAACAGTACAAGTATTACATGGTGTTTGAGACCAAGCAGCCGGACTATCCGGGAGCGTATTCCCTGGAGCGGTTTATGGAGATCGTGAATGGATTATAATTTTCCAGATATATTTGGAGGAACACATGAACACTAGAATCGAAATTTGTACAAAGGAAGATGAATCCACAACTGTTAAAGGCGGTATTTTAGAGCGGTTGGTGGCGCAAATATTGACGGTTCAGCAGTTTGAAGTTACCCAAACAGTGCGTGTAACCGGGATGGAAATAGATGTATATGCAAAACACAAAATCACAAATCAAGTGATTCTTGTTGAGTGTAAGGCTCATGAGAATGCTTTACCAGCGGATGTCATCACTAAATTGTTAGGAAACATAATGCTGCGCAAAGCTGATGCTTGTTGGCTCGTTACGACAGGGCCCCTGTCTAAGGATGCAGAAGGCACACGAATTGAATGGGAGCAAGAATCAAATAGCGAAAGAGGAAAACTGTCTTTTTACACACAGGACAGAATTCTAGATTTATTAGTTGGATCTAGGCAAATTCAGCCATTGGACAAGATTCTTGGGTTAATTTCAAGTGAATTTGTACCTGGAGATGATGCAATGTTAATGTGCACATCCTCCGGTATGTTCTGGATTATTCCGATTGTTGATCCTGCTCTGGGAATTTCTTCAACAGTTCTTGCATTTGATGCTGTTCATGGCCAAAGAGTAACATCAACCGAGCAGCTTAACAATCTGAAGGCCCATAGAAATAGTTTTAGTAGTTTTCAGTGGCTAGGGAGCGAAAGTATCGACTCTAAGCAAACAGAACTGCTTGCCGAAGAATATAGGAATATTGTTCCGGTAATAAGTGGTGATGATTGGAGCGATTATCGCCCAGCTAGACCAGAGGATTTTGTCGGTAGGAAGAAGATCTTATCGGATATACTGGATTTTTTAGAAAGTGTTAACAATGGAAATTCAAGAACGAGGTTGTTTTCCATAAAGGCACCATCTGGTATGGGAAAAAGTTCTGTTGTATTGAAGTTGGCTTCTCAGGTGACAACAAGCCGAAAGTATTCCAAAAAATTTTTTGTGTATGCGGTAGATGTTCGTACCGCTATGTCAGCGCGATATGCAGAGATGGCAATTAGATCTTGCTTTTCTGAAGCTGATTCACAAGGATTTACAGATGTTACAACGAGGGACATCAATTCAACTACTGTAAGTCAGTACCTAAATGATAGTTCAATTCAAAAGACATTAGAATATTTAAAACAACAAGGTAAAACTATAGTAATTGTATTTGATCAATTTGAAGAGCTGTTCTCTCAAAAGGGGTTGTATCCACTCTTTGATAATGTGCGTGTCCTTTGCAATGAGATAGATGCGCTACAAGGTCCACTAGTTTTAGGATTTGCATGGAAAACAGATTTAACGATTCCTGCTGATCATCCGGCATACTATATGTGGTCGAATTTGGCAGATAGGCGTAAAGAATTTGAATTGTCGCAATTTAAGGCGACAGAAATTAAAAGCGCTATTAAGCTTTTTGGTAGGCATTTGCAAGAGCCTGTTAATCCGATTTTAAACAATTACTTGACCAAACAATGTCAAGGATACCCTTGGTTGTTAAAAAAGTTGTGCATTCATGTTTTCAAGTTGATACACGACGGAAATAGCCAAGACTATGTTATTGGTCAAAGGCTTAATATAGTAGACTTATTTGAAAGAGATATTTCTGAACTAACGCCAGACCAGCACGCTTGCGTAATAGAAATTGCTAAATCTTCGCCGGCAGATTATTTTTCAATTACAGAAACATATGGTAGCGATATGGTGCAAACTCTGATAAACGGAAGAATTGTAATCCGACGCGCATCAAAGTTGACATTGTACTGGGATATTTTCCGAGATTATGTTTTAAATAAGACTGTTCCAGAACTTATGCTGGATTATATCCCTCAGCAGCAATTTAGAACAGATATGCGAGCATTTGCGTGCCTAATAGACAAAGGAGATTTGGCATCTTCGGAATTGGGAAAAGAATTATCTGTAAGTACGGCTACAATCGATAATATAATGATTGACGCAGTTATGTTTGGTGTTGCACAAAGAAATTCAAATACCATACATATAATTCCGGACTCTAAAGAGGCGCTTATTTCCACTCTCCAAGCTATTTTTAAGAAGCATACTGTATATGTGGAAATAAAAAAGTTGGGACTTGAATATTTTAATTATTCACATTTTGCGAAAATATTTCATACGATTTATACCGATAACAACATCAATGGCAAAACAAAGGCAACATATTGTAGCAAACTGTATAATTGGTTTGTTTGCTTAGGTTTGTTTGAAGAGGTTCAAGGCCAGACACATCTAATTAGCGCGCCAAGTGCTAAATCTGCTGCATTTAACTTGGATACAAGAAGCCGCAGAGGCCGTTATCAAAGCGGCGGGCAAAACCTGTTTTGGGGGCAAACTTCTCCTGAAAAAATGATTTGTGCATACAATTTGATTGATTCTGGGCGAACAAATTACAATGAGCTAAAATCAGATGGCTATAGAAATGCGATAGAAGCTTTAGTAGCAGCTCGTGCAATAAGAAAAAGTGGCGACGAGGTCCATACTATTTGTAGCCTCCCCCAAGCATTTGCTAATATTGAACAATCGGATACAATTGTGTTTGCAAAGTCTTTGCTTGAGAACAATCCATCCATGAAAAGTGACGAAATGGGGATTAAACTGGAAGAGAAGTTTACTAAAAAATGGAAAAGCGGATCAAGAATACGGTATGGCAATGCGGTGATTGTATGGGTCAAATATTTAGCAGCTAATAATCACAACTAATTACAACGAATTTTCAATAATTAATTGATGCAGTATAGTGAAGGTGTAATATTATAAAATAGCCAGGCCCGTACTACTTTTATAAGTAGAGAACGGACCTGGCTATTTTGTGCAATCAAACCCTAATTTGAAACCACAACTTTTACGAAATCATCTGGAAATGTTTTAGAGCTTCTATGATTGCTGCTTCCTTTTCCGGCGGGCACTGTGGCACTTTTGCATCTTCCTTCTTTGGCAGGTTATAATTCTGTCCCACATCCAGCCCGCACTTCCGCTTTACTTGGGAGATATACAGGCTGGACACCTTCAAACCGTACTTCTCCAGCACGTAGGCTTTGATCTCGTCATAGGTAGCCTTGCTCTCCGCAGCCGTTAAATCCAGTTCATCCATGCTTAGATCAATCTCGATATGTTGCTTTGCGTAAAGTTTGGACAAAAGACATACCGTCTCGCAATGCCGTGTTCGGGGAAAAAGGTCCACCGGCTGCACCTTCTCCGCATGATACCCGTGCTCTTCGAGCCATGCGGCATCTCTTGCGGCGGTGGACGGGTTGCAGCTGACGTAGACCACCCGGCGGGGGGACATCTGGACGACGGCGGAAAGGGTCGTCTCGTCGCAGCCCTTGCGGGGCGGGTCGAGCATGATGACATCAGGACGCAGGCCCTCAGCGGCGAGGCGGGCCGCAGCCTGACCGGCGTCGGCGCAGAAGAAGCGGCTCTTGGCGGCGACGGCGTCGCCCATCCGGGCGGCGTTGGCCTTGGCGCTGTCAATAGCCTCAGGCACGATCTCCACGCCGATGAGCTCCCGGCAGCGGTCGGCCATGGAGAGACCGATGGTACCCATGCCGCAGTAGAGGTCGAGCAGAACGTCCGAGGGTTCCAGCTGGGCGTACTCGGCAGCGATGCCGTAGAGCCGCTCAGCGGCCAGTGTGTTGACCTGATAGAAAGAGAGGGGGCCGAGCCGGACCGGCACACCGCAGAGAGTATCCTCGATATAGCCCGGGCCGTAGAGCGAGATGGTCTCCTCGCCGAGGATGACGTTGGTCTTCTTGGCGTTGACGTTGATGAGGACGGACGCAATATCGCTGAACTGCTCCCGCAGCGCGGTCACAAGCTCCTCGCTGTGGGGGAACTTCGGGCGGGTGCAGACAAGGCAGACCATGATCTGGCCGCTGTGTGTACCCCGGCGCAGGAAGATATGCCGAACAAGGCCCTTGCCGCTCTCCTCGTCGTAGGGCTGGATGCCGTGGGAGGCGAAGAAGCTGCAGAGCGCGTTGCCGATGTCGTTCAGGACGCCGGGCTGTAATCTGCAATCGGGGCAGGGGACGATGCGGTGGGTGCGGCCGGCGTAAAAGCCGATGCAGGGCGCACCGTTTTTGTCGCGGCCCACCGGGAACTGTACCTTGTTGCGGTAGCGGTCCACCTCGGGGGAGGGAAGGGCATCCAGCACCGGCACATCCAGTCCGCCGATGCGGCGGAAGGCGTCGGCGACGCTCTCCTGCTTGGACCGCAGCTCGGCGGCGTAGTCTATGTGCCGCAGGCTGCAGCCGCCGCAGGGGCCGGCGACAGCGCAGTCCACCGGGATGCGGTCAGGCGAAGGAGTGAGCAGTTTGTCCAGGATGCCGAAGGCATACCGGCCGCAGTCCTTGACGATACGCACCTGAGCCTCATCGCCGGGGGCAGTACCCGGGACGAAGACGGCCTCGCCCTCCGGCGAGTGGGCCACGCCGCTGCCGTCGCTGGAAAGACGCTCGATGCGGAGGGTGAGAAGCTGGTTTTTCTGTAAGGGCATGGAATGATCTCTCCTTATGTCTCGTCAGGGGCGGGCTGGACGTCTGCGTCAGCCTGCGAAGTCATATACTTGCTGGGCGGCACACCTTTGGCGCGCTTGAACACCCGCGAAAAATAGAACTGGTCGAGGAAGCCCACCGATGCCGCCACCTCGGCGATGGACAGTGTGCCGCTGCGCAGCAGCTTGCAGGCTTCGTTGACCCGGTATTCGGTCAGATAGTCGATGGGGCTCTTGCCCACATTGAGCATGAACACCCGGTACAGATGGCTCCGGGAGACGCCGACGCTCTTGGCGACATCGTCGATGGAGATGTCGTGGGAGTAGTTGAACTGGATGTACTTGATGGCGTTCAGGACATACTGGCTGGAAGAAGAGGTGCTGTGGGGGCGGCTCTCGCTGGTCTCCCGCATCAGGGCGGCGATGAACAGGTAGAGATAGCCCACCATCGCGGCCTCGTCCTGGGGCTGCAGGCCGCGGGACGAGTAGATGCTGCTCAGGGCCGCCCGCATCCCCTCCAGGTCCTGGGTGTGGTGGACGGGGGCAGCGTCGGTGAAAGGCAGCTGCGCCGCAAGCTTGTGGGCGCAGGCACCGTTGAAGCCGACCCAGCTGTACTCCCACGGCTGGACCTCGTCGGCAGTATAGCGGATGAGCTGGCTGGGGCGGGCAAAGAACAGATCGCCCGGCACGACCTCGTAGGTGCGCCCGCCGACCTCGAACACGCCCTTGCCCGAGACGACCAGATGGATGAGGTAGTGGTCCCGGATGCCGGGACCCCAGGTCTGCCCCGGAGCACAGCGCTCCAGGCCGCAGTTGAAGATGGACAGCTCAATGTTGTTGGTGTAGTTCTGCTTGAACGACTGCTTGTAGACGTCTGCCATTGCGGTTCCCTCCTGCCTGTTGGCTCTATAGCCTGAGTATACCACATCTGCCCCCGCAAATTCAACAAAAGTACATCTTATTCTTTGGGCTGGACACCGAAAATTACTTTTTTTGCGGGTTGAAATTGCAAAATGGCAGCGGATGCATTACAATAGCGGTAACAAACCGAACATTGCAGAGAGCGCAGGGAGGGGTTCTGGATGGCAACCAGCAGGCAGCTCAGAGAACAGATCGCAGCGGGGAGGTGGGACGCCGCGCTGGCCGCGCTTTACGGCGGCAGCGAAGAGGTCCTGGCCCGCCAGCGCAGCCGTTATGGTGCGGCCCTCGAGCAGTTTGAGCTTTACTATGGGCCGGGGCGGCAGGTGCAGGTCTATTCGGCCCCGGGCCGCACAGAGCTTGGCGGCAACCACACCGACCACCAGCACGGTTACGGCCTTGCGGGTGCGGTCACGCTGGACCTTGTGGCGGTGGCATCCCGGAACGAGGATGGCTTCATCCGGGTCAAGTCCCGTGGCTTCAACAAGCTGGACGTCATTGATTTGACCGAAGCGGAGCCGCAGCAGGGGGAGAGCACCCACTCGGCCAGCCTCATCCGGGGCATCGCGGAGGGCTTCCGGGCAAAGGGCTGCGATGTGGGCGGCTTCGATGCCTACACGGCCAGCGATGTGCTGCGGGGCTCGGGACTGTCCAGCTCAGCAGCCTTTGAGATGGGCGTGGCCATGATCCTCAACACGGAATACGGCTGCGGCCTGGACGCCCCTGCGCTGGCCCGCATCTGCCAGTTTGCGGAGAATACCTACTTCGGCAAGCCCAGCGGCCTGCTGGACCAGCTGACCAGCGCCGTGGGCGGGGTGCTCTTTGCGGATTTTGCCGACCCGACGGCACCGAAGATCGAGAAGATCCATGCCGACGGCGTCCTGCCCGAGGGCATGACCCTCTGCGTCACCGATACCCGCGCCAGCCACAGCGAGCTGACCGGCGAGTTCGCGGCCATCCGGAACGAGATGGAGGCCGTGGCGGCCTGTCTGGGCGGCAAGGTGCTGGGCGAGGTGGACGAGAAACGCTTCTGGCAGGAGCTGCCCCGCCTGCGGGAGCAATGCGGCGACCGCGCCGTGCTGCGTGCCATCCACTATTTTGAGGAGAATGCCCGTACCCTTGCCCAGAGAGCTGCTCTTGCGGCGGGAGACTTTGCCGCCTTTGCCCGGCTGGTGGAGAAGAGCGGCCACTCGTCCTTTGAGTGCTGCCAGAATGTCTACTGCGCTTCTTCGCCGAAGCATCAGGGGCTGTCGGCGGCGCTGGCCATCAGCCAGAGCATCCTTGCAGGCACCGGCGGTGCATGGCGGATGCAGGGCGGCGGCTTTGCCGGAACGATCCAGGCTTTTGTACCGGATGCGCTGGTAAAGCGCTACTGCGCCGCGATGGAGGCACTGTTCGGCCCGGGCTGCTGCTATCTGCTCTCGCTGCGGGAGCAGGGAGCCGTGCGGGTCATGTAAAACACAAAAAAATGCCCTGCGGCACGGTGAGGATCCACCGCCGCAGGGCATTCTTTTGTTTTTGGAAAGGTCAGCCGCGCTGAGACTTTGCGTCTGCACGCAGAGCGCTCATATCGTTCTTGTAGGTCTGAAGGTCTTCTGCAGCCTTGCTCGGTCCGCCGAAGAAGAAGGTGTGGACGCCTTCCACGGCATTGAAGCCGGCCTTGACCACATTGAACAGCAGCTTCGGAATGAACGAGATGGAGAGAGAGAGCAGTCCACCTCGAAAGAAGAAATCAGTGAAACGGAGATGGTCCGTAAATGAGGTCCATGCGTCACGAAATGCGCCGCCGCCGCCAAGAAGGGCTTTTTCTCCGTCCGTTACAACAGCATAGGAAGAAGGCATCTGGATGCGTTTCATAAACGACTCCTTTCTATCACTCCGTCAAATCAAACAGACTCAGGCAGCTGCAGCCACGATGGGGTCGGTGATGCCGGCATCCTGCTGCTGGGACGCGGCAATATTTGCCTTGGTCTGGGCGTAAGCATTCTTGAGCTCAATGAAGATGGACTTGACCGTGTTATAGATCTGGATAGCCTGCATTGCGCCGTACCAGCCAGCGAGAGCGCCGACCGCTACAGTGGCAGCTTTGCCGGCCTTGTTCTGGCCGTCCCAGTAATAGGAGACCGACTGGGACAGGGTCAGGCCGTCCTCGTGCATCAGAAGCAGACCGCCCACAGCCGCCGTAAGGGCAGCTTTGCCCATCAGCTGGGCGAAGTTGACCGTGAAGTTCACAGCGGCAGTGAGGAGGTTCTCGGGGTGAAATTCGATGAGGTAAGAACCGATCTGAAGGGCACCGCCGTCGATGTAGGTCATCTCGTCGGCAGAGATGACGGCATAAGCAGCCGGCATCATCGGACTCTGATATGTAAGTTCCATAGGGGAATGCTCCTTTCACACATACGCTCCGCCGGAGACGGAGACTAAACTATCTGGATTATAGCATAACTGCCGAAAAACAACAAGAGAGCGCAGAAACAGAATCGGAACGGGATTTGGGACGCCAAAGCACAAAAATCAAGCGAAACGGACGGAAAAACGCTAAAATATAAAGGGAATGCCCCGGAAAAGGCTCCGAAAAAATGTTGTGTTAAAATTTCGGCAAAAGGCGCGGAAAACAGCAGCGCCCCATCTGCGTTCCGGTAAGGGAGAGGCAGGCGGGGCGCTGCTGCTATCAGGATGAATCGGAGAAAAATAGGGAAAGCTTAAAGTTCTTCGCCCGGCACACGGTGGTACAGTGCGGTCAGCTCAGCGATGTGAGCGCTGAGGGCCGGGGTGAGCGGCCGGGTGAGCCGCCACTGCCAGTTGGAACCCTGGGTGCTGGGGGTGTTGATGCGGGCCTCAGCGTCCAGATGGAGCCAGTCGGCCAGCGGGATGACCGCCATGTCCGACACGCAGGAAAGGCAGGCGCAGATCATGGCCTCCGTGAGGTCTTCGGGTGCGCAGCGCAGGTAGCGGCAGGCATAGGCCACATCCTCGGCGCTGGCGCTCTGACGCCAGCCCTCGGCGGTCACGTTGTCGTGGGTGCCGGTGTAGACCACGCTGTTGCGGGGATAGGTGTAGGGCAGGTAGTTGCCCGGCTCGCGGCTGTCAAAGGCGAACTGCATGATCTTCATGCCCGGGTAGCCGCTTGCGGCCAGCATGGCCTTGACCTCGGGGGTCAGATAGCCCAGATCCTCGGCTATGATGCCGCCCTCGCCCAGAGCCTTGTGGATGGAGTCGATAAAAGCGCGGTCAGGGCCTTTCTCCCAGTGACCGCCCGCAGCGGTCTTGTTCCCGGCGGGGATAGAGTAGTAGCTCTCGAAGCCCCGGAAATGGTCGATGCGGACGACGTCGTAGATGGAAGTGGCGTGTTTGATGCGCTGCTTCCACCAGCGGAAGTCCTCGGCCTCGTGGCGGGGCCAGTCGTAGAGCGGGTTGCCCCAGAGCTGACCGTCGGCGGCAAAGGCGTCGGGCGGACATCCGGCAACGCTGGTCAGGTGGACGGCGCCGTCGGTCTGGAACAGCTCTGGGTGGGTCCAGAGGTCGCTGGAATCGGGGCTGACGTAGATGGGGATGTCGCCCACCAGCTGGATGCCGTGGCTGTTGGCGTAGGCCTTGAGGGCGTTCCACTGGGTGTAGAAGAAGAACTGCACGGCCTTGTAGTAGTCCACCTCGGCGGCCAGCCGCTCTTTGGCGGCGGCGAGGGCCGCAGGCTCCCGGGTGCGCAGGTCGTCGGGCCAGTCGGCGAGACCGGCCTGCCCCTGCTCGGCCTTGACGGCCATAAAGAGGGCATAGTCCTCGAGCCAGCCGCTCTGGGCTTCACAGAAAGCCTCATAGGCCGGGGTAGGGGAAGCCAGCAGCCGGTCAGCCGCTTTATGGAGCACCACGGGCCGCTGCTGGTAGAGCGCACCGTAATCGACGGGACCCACCGGCTGGGGCGCGGGCAGCTCAGCCTCGGTGAGGAGGCCGTCCGCTGCCAGCAGACGGAAATCGATAAAGTAGGGGTTGCCGGCAAAGGCAGAAAAGCTCTGGTAGGGGCTGTCCCCGTAGCCCGTAGGGCCGATGGGGAGTATCTGCCAGTAGGTCTGCTTTGCGGCCGCAAGGAAATCGACGAAGGCAAAGGCTTCATCTCCCAGCGTGCCGATGCCGTAAGGACCCGGCAGGCTGAAGACGGGCATCAGAATGCCGCTTGCACGCATGGCTGGAACCTCCTTGTTTTAACCCTTGACAGCGCCTGCCACGACACCCTCGATGATGTACTTCTGGCAGGTCATGTAAAGGATGATGATGGGGATGATGGCGATGATGATGCAGGCCATCATGGGGGCCAGCTCCACGCGGCCGTAACCGCCGCGGAAATACTGGATGGCCATGGGGATGGTGCGGTACTTCTTGATGTCCAGCACCAGAGTGGGCAGCAGGTAGTCGTTCCAGACCCACATCGTTTCCAGAATGGCGGTGGAGATCATGGTCGGCTTCAGGATGGGGAAGACGATCTTGAAGAAGATCTGGATGGGGTTGCAACCGTCGATCATGGCAGCCTCTTCGATCTCAATGGGGACGCTCTTCATGAAGCCGGTGAACATGAACACGGCCAGACCGGCACCGAAGCCGAGGTAGATGATGCAGATGTTCCAGGGGGTGTTCAGCTTGAGGGTATCTGCCGTCTTGGACAGGGTGAACATGACCATCTGGAAGGGGACGACCATCGAGAAGACGATGAGCAGGTTCATGAACTTGCTCAGCTTGTTGTTCACGCGGGTCAGGTACCAGCCCGTCATCGAGCAGCAGAGCAGGATGAGCGCCACACTGGTCAGGGTGATCAGCAGGCTGTAGCCCAGGCTGGAGAGGAAGTTCATCTTGAAGATGCCGTAGGTGTAGTTCTCCAGGGCGACAAAGGTCTCCTTGGTGGGCAGTGCGAAGACGGTGGAGGTGGTGAAGGTGCCTTCCTTCTTCAGACTGTTGATGAAGATCAGGGCGATGGGGTAGACCCACAGCAGGCAGAGCAGAGTCATTATAACGGTGAGCACATTGTCCCACAGATGTTTACGTTTGATCATTACTGCTGTACCTCCTTGGAACGAGTGAAGTGGAGCTGGATCATGGAAATGACGACCACGATGAGGAAGAAGATCACAGCCTTTGCCTGGCCGATGCCCTTCCACTGCGCGCCGGAGCGGCCATAGAAGGTGTTGTAGATGTTCAGGGCCAGCATCTCACTGGCGTTGGCAGGCTCGCCGGCCGTCAGGGCGACGTTCTGGTCGAACAGCTTGAAGCTGTTGGTCAGGGTGAGGAAGGTGCAGATGGTGACGCTGGGCATGACCATGGGCAGCTTGATCTTGAACAGGATCTCGTGGTCAGAAGCGCCGTCGATCTTGGCGGCTTCGATCAGGTCGCCGGGCACACTCTGCAGGCCGGCCACATAGATGATCATCATATAGCCGATCTGCTGCCAGCACATCAGGATGATCAGGCCCACAAAGCCTGCCTTGGCGTCCAGCGCCAGCAGCGGCTTCTGGAGATTGGCCAGCACACCATTGAGCAGGATCTGCCAGATGTAGCCCAGCAGGATGCCGCCGATCAGGTTGGGCATGAAGTAGACGGTACGGAAGATGTTGGTGCCGCGGATGCCGCGGGTGAGCACCAGCGCAATGGCAAAGGCGCAGACGTTGATGAGCACGGTGGATACTACAGTGAACGCTGCGGTAAAGCCGAAGGCGTGCAGGAAGGTGGAATCCTGAAATACGTTGATGTAGTTCTGGATGCCCACAAAGGTGGTCTTGCTAACAGTAGTGAACCGCTGGAACGAAAGGTAAATGCCCCAGATAAAGGGCCAGATAAAGCCGATGATGAACGCGAGCAGCGTGGGCAGCACGAACACCGGCCAATATTTGCTGATGGCTTTTTGCATGATGTACCTCCTATATGCGGAGTGGTTAACAAAAAAGGGGAGGCGGGGCGAACTTCTTCGCCCGCCTCCCTGTTCAGTTCTTTTTTATGGACCAATCAGGAGCTTAGCCGTTTGCCAGCTTGTATTCCTTAGCCCAGCCATCGACGAAGGCGGTCACAACGCCGTCCCAGTCGCCGGTGCCTGCTGCGTAAGCGGTCAGAGCGGAACCAACGCCGTTCTTCCACTCTTCAGAAGGCATGGTGGAGAAGCACCAGTCAACACTGGTCTTGCCCGCAGCAACGTAGTCGTTTGCAATGGCGATCAGAGGATTGGTGGAGTCCTTGGCAGCCTTGAAGGGGATCACGAAGCCCATGTCGTCGGCCATTGCGCTGGTGCCAGTCTCAGAGGTGACGCACCAGTACAGGAAGTCCAGAGTAGCCTGAATGTCGGCATCAGAAGAGGTGTTGTTCACGCACCAGAAGTTCTCGGAACCGGTGCACAGGCCCTGATTCTCCTCGCCATCCACGCCGATGTAGATGGGCAGCATACCCAGATTGTCGTCACCCAGATCCTTCACATCGCTGTAAGCCCAGGTACCGTTCTGGTAGAACACAGCTTTCTTGCCCACGAACTCAGCCACAGCGTCGTTGCCGGTCTTGGAAGCCAGCAGGGTGGGGTCGCAGGTGGAATCGGTGATGTACAGATCCCAGATCTGCTTGTAGTTGTCCAGATAGGTGCCCTTGATGGCGTCGGTGGAGC